>OLNW01000609.1_pt1 | contig 40974 bp, 45 predicted proteins | sample 1672121 | NCBI WGS metagenome assembly OLNW01 (sample SAMEA3136648, study PRJEB25190) | human gut metagenome
CAATAAGAAAAATGTCTGTATTCATGTCTTCGGACAATACATAGTCAAAGATTACTATTTGGCTACATTGCACACGTTTTTTGCAGCAGGTACAATTTTGAAGAGTAAACTGATCGACATTTTCTACTTCTTCTTAGCCGGCATTTCCGGCACCTTGGCCGTCTTTAGCATGTTCAAGGACCATTCCGCCGCTAGCATCGCCATGGACGTCTTATTCCTCATCATCAGCGCCTACTTCATTGTCCGCGGCTTCCTGGACATCGAATCTGAAAACAAGAAGTTGAGCAAGAACTGGCAGATCCTCTCCTGGATCGCCTGGTGCCTGCTCCTCTTGGGCGTCATCTTGACCTTGACCGGCTACAAGCTGGGCATCAACGGCCTGGGCTGGGGCGGCTTCGTCCTCTTCCTGCTCTGCTCTTTCGTCGTGCCCGAACAAGCCAACGACAAGAACTTTCATGTCAAGCGCCGGGATGAGACCGGTTTTGATGACAAAAATTAAGTCTGTTTTTTAGTATTTTTTAACAAAATAATTCAGCAAACGCTTGCAGCCTGCCTTTTGAAAAAGCAGGCTCTTTTTTGCCCTTTTTTCCCAACTTTTCCAGGCAATTTCTTCTCTTTCTAAATTGGTCTAGAGTTTTACAAAATTCACCGGCATGGTATAACTAAGAACATAAATCTGAGTAAATAATTGGTATAGAGATAGAAGCAAAAAGGAAATAAGGATGAACACAGCCAACACCGTCTTCTTAATTATCGCCGCCGTCCTGGTCTTGATGATGACCCCGGGCCTGGCCTTTTTCTACGGGGGTTTGGTATCGAAGAAAAACGTGGTCAACACCATGATCTCGGTTTTTATCATCTGCGCTTTAGCCATCGTCTTATTCGTGGCCTTTGGCTATGAACTTTGCTTCAACGGCAATGTAGCTGGAATTTTTGGCAGAGTCCAGCACATCTTCCTCTCCGGCAGTGACTTGACTAAGGTCGTTTTAAAAGAGCAGGGAATTACCGCCGCCAGCTACCTGCTTTTTGAAATGATGTTTGCCATCATCACCCCGGCCCTCTTCGTTGGGGCCACGGTGGGCCGGATGCGGTTCAACTTTCTATTGGTCTTCGTCTTCTTCTGGTCAGTGTTGGTCTACTACCCCCTGGTCCACATGGTCTGGGGGACTGGCGGACTCTTAGCCGGCTGGGGGATCCTGGACTTTGCCGGCGGCACGGTCGTTCACATCAACGCCGGGATCACCGCCCTGGTCTTATCCATCTTCTTAGGGCCCCGCTACCAAAAGCAGACCCGGCCCTACAGCCTGCCCTGGGTCCTCTTGGGGACAGCAATCCTCTGGCTAGGCTGGTACGGCTTTAACGCCGGCAGTGCCTTCGGCATGAACCAAACGGCCTTGACGGCCTGCTTGACCAGTACGGTTGCGGCAGCGGCCTCTATGATGACCTGGCTTTTGCTGGAAGAAGCCTTTAGCGGCAAAGCCAGCCTAGACGGGATCTGCACCGGTACCCTCTGCGGCTTAGTCGGCATCACGCCAGGGGCTGGCTATGAAACCTGCGCTGGAGCCCTCTTCACCGGTATCCTCTGCAGTCTGGCCAGCTACTTCTTTATCAGCCAGGTTAAAGGACGGCTTAGCTTTGACGACCCCCTGGATGCCTTTGGCTGCCATGGCATTTCCGGTATCGTTGGCTCTTTAACCGTCGGCCTCTTTGCCAGTCAAAAAGTTGACCCGGGGATTTCCACTAGCGGCCTTTTCTACGGAGGCAGCTGGGAACTCTTAGGCAAGCAGGCAGCCGGCACCCTCTTCACCATCGTCTTTACTCTCTTGATGGTCAGCTTAATTACAGCCGTCTTGAAGCGCTTCGTCAACATGCGGGTTTCCGCCCGTGATGAAGAAGTCGGCCTGGACCTCAGCGAGCACGGCGAATTCGCCGACTGCCAGATCAGCGCAAGCCAGTCCATCTTCGGCAAGTAGCAGCATTTTTTCTCAACATCCTATTCATCAAATCAAAAAGCTTTGGCCTTCTTGCCAAAGCTTTTTTGTCGAATATTGTATCTTTTTTCCCCTGCCCTAATTAAACGAATACAACCGCTGCAGGATCAAGTAGGCCCCGCTGACCATCTGCCGCATAGGCAGGACGTCCCGGGAGACAAAATGGCCCACCAGGCGGCGTTTAAAGGACTTGTAGGTCTCCAGGTCATAAGTCTTCAGGAACTGCCAGAGCTCGTCCTTTTTGGCAATATACTCCTTCTTCTTGCCCCGGATCAAGATTACGCTAGTCACGCCTGTGACGGCCTCTAAGAAGTATTTCATGTATTTGGCGTAAGGCGCCCGCTTGTTGACCTGGGAGGCGTAGAAGACGATCAGCTGCTTGTTGATCAGGATCTGCTGGTCGATCTTTTTCAGCATCACCTTTTCGTTGACTGACTGGTCATCTCTGCCGATAAAGTAGTGGTAGAGGTTGACCGGCAGGTAGCGCATGGTCTGCACTTGCACCATCGGCTCAAAAACAAAGATATTGTCGTCATAAGACACCTTGGTCGGCAGGGTTACCTGGGCCCGGTCCAGGACTTTCCGGTTGTAGATGACGGAGTGAAGCATGAAGTACTGGCCAATCCGCAGCTTGACCTCATCCCAGGAGAAGGTCCGCCCGACTGGCAGATGCGGGAACTTGATCACCCGCTGGTGGCCGGCAGCTGGCTTGTCATAGACATAGTTGGCCAAAAAGAGGTCGACCTCTGGATTACTTTCCAGGTAATCCAGCACCTCTTTGTAGGCCTCCTGGTCCAGCCAGTCGTCGCTGTCGACGATCTTGACGTACTTGCCCTTGGCCAGTCTCAGGCCATTGTTGATGGCCCCGCCGTGGCCGGCATTTTCCTGGTGGACAACTTCCAGGTCCAAGTTTAAATTCTTAGCTTGATAGTCATCCAGCATCCGGCCGGTTTCATCAGTTGACCCGTCGTCAACCAAGATGATTTGCACCCGGTCACCGCCGGGCAAAAGGGAGTCGACGCAGCGGTTCAAGTATTCAGCTGAGTTATAGCAGGGAACGATGAGAGTTAGTAATTTTTCCACCTTGATACACTTCTTTCAGTTCGCTATTTGTCTCTACTAGTATAACAAGACTTTTTAAAGAAAGCCTTTTCCAAGACTAAAAAATTCTTAAGGTAAAATTAGAACAAAGAAAAAACTCCCCGCCAAAAGGCGAGGAGCTTAATTTGCTTAACTTAGGGAAAATTAGGCCATCAAAGCGATTGGGTCCAACTTGATCCCAGGGCCAAAGGTTGCGGCAACTGCGCAGCTCTTGATGTATTGACCCTTAGCTGAAGCTGGCTTTGCACGCAGGATAGCGTTTTGCAAAGCGCGGAAGTTTTCAGTCAATTGTTCTTCAGTGAATGAAACCTTGCCGATAGCAGTGTGGATTGAAGCTTGACGGTCGACACGGTATTCTACCTGACCAGCCTTAACATTTTGAACAGCCTTGGCAGTGTCCATAGTAACAGTGCCAGTCTTAGGGTTTGGCATCAAGCCCTTAGGCCCAAGCACACGACCCAAACGACCAACCTTAGCCATCATCATTGGAGTAGCGATGACAACGTCGAAGTCCAGGTAACCGTTTTGAACCTTTTCTACCAGGTCGTCTGCGCCGACTTCGTCAGCACCGGCAGCCTTGGCTGCTTCAGCTTGTGGGCCTTCAGCAAATACGATAACCTTAACAGACTTACCAGTACCGTTTGGCAAAACGATTGAGCCACGGATTTGTTGGTCAGCTTGCTTAGGGTCAACGCTCAAGTTGTAAGATACTTCTACGGAAGCGTCAAAGTTAGCGTATGAAGTTTCTTTAACCAGCTTGATAGCGTCTTCTACTGAGTACAACTTGTTGCTGTCAACCTTCTTGGCAGCTTCTACGTATTTCTTACCATGCTTTGGCATGAAAAATCCTCCTTGTATGTGTGGTCAAACGAGCTTTCTCTTTGCTCTCCCACCTGACTTGTTAATTGGTAAAAATTAACAAATTAGTCCTTCACTTCGATACCCATACTTCTAGCAGTACCTTCAACCATGCGCATAGCAGCTTCGATTGAGGCAGCGTTAAGGTCCTTCATCTTAGTTTCAGCGATTTCCTTAACTTGAGCAGTGGTTACTGAACCAACCTTGTTCTTGTTAGGTTCGCCTGAAGCCTTTTGAATGCCAGCAGCTTGCTTCAACAAGACTGGTGCTGGAGGAGTCTTAGTTACGAAGTCGAATGAACGGTCTTCGTAAACAGTGATGACTACAGGGATGATCATGCCCTTTTGGTCAGCAGTACGAGCATTGAAGTCCTTAGTAAAGCCAACAATGTTGATACCTGCTTGACCCAAAGCAGGACCTACTGGAGGTGCAGGGGTTGCAGCGCCAGCTGGAATTTGTAACTTAACAACGTTAATAACTTTCTTTGCCACGGTCAAAACCTCCTTGATTCCGTGATGTGGTTAAAATGGAGAGTTTCCACACTCTCCTCCCACAGTAGTAAAGTACGTTTAATATAGTACTCTGGAAACCGGCAGAATGCAAGACTTTTTTATGTTTAATCTTCCATTTTCTTGACTTGGTCAAAGTCCAGTTCAGCCGTGGTAGCGTGGCCAAACATGTCGATGGTCAAGAAGATCTTTTTCTTGTCGTCCTGGATTTCAGCGATCTTGCCGACCATGCCGTTGAAGGCACCTTCGGTGATCATGACGCTTTCGCCAACTTCGTAGTCGTAGTCAACCTTTTCAGTTGCTTCGCCTTCTTGCATCTGCAGGATAGCTCTGACTTCTTCCTCGTAAAGCGGGGAAGGCTTGGAACCACCGCCGTGGCTGCCAACGAAACCTGTAACGTTAGGAGTGTTCCGGACAACAAACCAGCTTTCGTCAGTCATGACCATTTCAACCAAAACGTAACCAGGGAAGACCTTTTCGTTAACTTCTTCCTTCTTGCCGCGCACGTCTTCGATCTTTGGTTCTTGCGGAACGACAACCCGGAAGATGTAGTCCTGCATCCCCAGTGACTGGGCCCGGGACAGCAAGTCGGATCTAACCTTGTCTTCAAAACCAGAGTAAGTGTGTAGGACGTACCATTGCTTCTTGGCGGATTCTACCATAATTTCTTTAATCTCCTTTTTGGCAAACAAAAAAACCTCGCTAAAGAGGTTTTTCTTGAAACTAGCATGATTATAACATACTTTGTCGCTCTTACAGAACTAATTGAATCAATTTTGCAAAGGCCCAATCCAAAGAGCCCAAGAAAATCGCGTAAAACAGAGAAGTTACGACCACGTTTGCCGTGTCGCGCCGGTTTTCCTTAGCACTTGGCCAATGAACCAGTTTCATTTCCTGACCAACGCTCTTAAAAAACTTAATCATCCCTGTCTACCTCGTTTCCTTGTGCAAAGTCTTCTTGCCGCAGTGCTTGCAGAACTTGTTCAGTTCCAAACGCTTGGTGCGGTTGCTGTTTGCAGTGATTGAGTAGTTCCGTGACCCGCAAACGCTGCAGGCCAAAGCTGCTTTCTTTACTGCCATAATATCACCTTCAAACTTCATTTGATTTTAGCAAAAATCCGCCCTAAAAGCAACTATTATATGACTGACTTTGCCGGGCTTTATTTTCACATCTTAAGCGGCCCCTGTGTCATAATGGAACTAGCAAAAACGCAGTTTACAAGATTGCCGGTTAGCCGGCCATGAGGTGAAGAAATGAAGCAGCTGTCTTCAGAAATCCGCCACTTGATTATCGAGAAAGACGCGGCGGTTGGCGGCCACCTGAGTCCTGACCGGGGGATCGTGGAACTGACCATCGCCTACCACTATGTCTTTGACGCCCCCGGCGACAAAATCATCTGGGACGTCCTCCCACCAGACCTACCCCCACAAGATGCTGACGGGCCGGGCTTATGCCTGGCTGGACCCGGAAGCCTACGGCAAGATGACCAGCTTTTTCTGTACTATCATATTTCTTTTTATTCTCTTGTTTCCTTTTTACTATTTAACTCATTACTTGTCATGAGCAAGTAAATATTGCCGAACCGCCTGGGCGGTTGCCTGCTGCTGGGCCTTTCTGGAGATGGTTGCCTGCCCGTCCCCTTTTTGCAGGCCGTAATTGCCAAACTGGGCATGGTTGCCGCCCTTGATGACTTGCTTAGTATAGTCATTTGGCAGATACTGGGGATTCTTTTGCAGCATCTTCGCGTTCCCGTCTTTTGACCCATAGATGCTGAGCACGGAAAAATTAGCCGCGTGCAGGTCCTTGGTTGGGTAGCCGGCCAGCATGATCAAGCCCCGGTAGTCTTTCAAGTGGTCCGCGCTATACATAGCCGCCATGGCCGCCCCCAGCGAGTGGCCCGACATGTACCAGTTTTGGTAGTGGTAGCTGGCCCGAATCTTGTCTGCCTTGTTGAGGCCGAAGAAGGCCATGTGCAGGGGCATGGCGACTAAGAAAACATCCGCCTCCTGGCTGGCGATCTGCTTTAAGAGGGGCGCGTAGGCGGTAGTTTCCACTTTCGCTCCCGGGTAAAAAATAATGGCATTCTTCTTTGCAGGCCCATCAAACAGGTAGCCCTCAGCTGTCTGCTTGACCTTGACTGTCCGACTGCTCTTCATCGCCTGCTGGGCCGTCTTGTCAGCATGATAGTAATTGCCAAAATACAGACCAAAGGCAAGCAGCAAGGCGGCTAAAATCACCGCCAGAGCCAGCAGCCCTTTTTGCTTCTTGGCCATCTTATTCTTTTTTCTTTTGCTTTTTCTGTTTCTCCGTTTTTTCTTGTTTCTTTTCCAAATTTCCAAATTTCTCCTTGTCAGATTTATAGCCAGATTATTATTTTAACAGAAAAAAACGGCAGCTCGCTTGAGCCGCCGTTTTTCGCCCCTTCCCCTCCCTTATGGGAGACAAGAGGTCAGGAATGTAGGGAAAAGTTATTTCTTAAGGTTCTCGTTGACAAATGCGATGATCTTGTCGTCAGAGTCGCTCATGAATGGAAGCATGGCTTCCTCAGTCTTGTCGGTGTTGTGGCCGTTTGACTCCATGAAGTAGTCCCAAAGGGCATCTCTTACAGGGGTGTCTGAGTCACTCCAATCAAAAACTTCTTTCATTGAACGATCCAGAAGAGCAGTCTTAACAATTTCTGACATTTTTGATTACCTCCTAAATAATCTTTTCATCCTACAACTATATTATAGTCCCATTTGGCTAAAATGTTTACGCACCTATCCGCAATTTTAGCTTGATTTTTTCCTTCACCCGGTATTTGGCCCGTCTGAGCCCCATCTCATTTACCTGGTACTGGCGCTTGATCTCCCCGGCCTGCTTATAGCCCAGTTCCAAAAGCAATTCTTCCAATTCCAGCATGCTCAAGGACTCAACCAAATCCTGCCAGTCCAAAACAGGCGCCGGCGGACTCGCGATCAAGCAGGAAGCCTGCTCAAGTTCGGTAGCCACATCTTCCCAATAGACCTGGTCACTGGCGGCCAGGCGCTTTTTCCGCTTGCCCCGTCTGATCAAGTTGATGGCCCGGTTGTGCAGGCTGACTTTATAAAAGCCGACAAAAGGCTTTCCTTGCTTTAAGTCAAAGCGCTTGGCAGTCTTATAGCAGAGGATCAAGGCCTCCTGCTCCCAGTCCTGGTTGTCATATAGCTCCACAAAATACTGCTTGATGGTGCCGCCGATCACAGGCAGGCAGCTGTAATACAGTTCTTTAAGGGCCTGCTCATCGTCATCTTTTTGAATCCGGCTGATCAGCAGGCGCTCTCTTTCCTTTGTCAATCCCATTATAAAAAAACCTTTCATTCTGTTTGCCCACAGAATAAAGGACTTTTTACCTTGACAGAATCGAACCATTGTTTGATTCAATCACTTTTCTTGAACTGTAAACGATTTGCTTTACAAAGGGTGGCGGCTGTTAAAGGCCTGGTAGAGCAAGACCCCGGTTGCTACTGAAGCATTCAGGGATTGGACGTGGCCAATCATCGGGATGGTCAAAGTCTGGTCCATTTGCTTAAGAAGAAGCGGGGAGATCCCCTTGCCTTCATTACCGATAACTAAAACGGTCTTGCCATTGGCATTCCACTTCCGGTAGTCATCGCCTTCCATGGCCGTCCCGAAGATCCAGTAACCCCGGTCCTTCAAGGCCTGGCAGGTTTGAACCAGGTTGTTCACCCGGGCAACTGGCACGTGGTCGATGGCCCCGGTTGAGGTCTTCGCCACCACGCTGGTCAGGCCGCTGGCCCGGCGCTTAGGGATGATCACCCCGCTGACCCCGGTCGCGTCGGCGCTGCGGAGGATGGAGCCCAGGTTGTGGGGGTCTTCAATATTGTCCAGCATGAGCAAAAGGGGGGCCTCTTCTTGGTCCAGTTTGTCCAAGAGCTGGTCAAAGTCGGCGTATTCAAAAGAAGCGACAGCCAAAACCAGGCCCTGGTGGTTTTCCCCGCCAGTCAGCTTGTCCAGCTTGTTTTTCGGCACCCGCTGGATGATCAAATGCTTCTTTTTGGCATAGCGGTAGACTTCTCTGGCAAAGTCCTCCTGAACCCCTTCAGCCAGGAAGACCTTGTTGATCTTTTCGCTGTCCTGGGTTTTCAAAAAGTCGATTCCGGCATGACGGCCGAAGACAAAATCATTGTTAGTTGAAGACATATTCCCTTGTCCCTTCACTTTCCACCTCATCAATGCACCAGGCAATCAATTCCTTGACCCTGCCTTCTTCACCGGCCAGGTCCAGGTAGCCAAAGACTGCTTCAAAGCCAGTTGACATTTCATACGTGGCCAGGCTGGTGTTCTTGGCCTTGGTATGGGTCTTGGCATTTCTGCCCCGCCGGTAGGCTGTTTCTTCTTCTTCAGTCAAAAAGCCGGTGTCCAGCATTTTAGCAATCAGGCCCGCCTGGGCCTTGGCTGAGACATAGTGGGTTGCTACTCTTTGCAAGTTCTGCGGCTTCAGCATCCCGCCCTTGATCAAGTGCCGGCGGATGGCGGCTTCATAGATCCCATCGCCCAAGTAGGCCAGAGTCTGCCCGCTCAAGGTGTTGGGATCAATCTTTTTTTCAGTTAACTTCTGTGCTTTATTCACGGCTCCACCTGGTTCCTTGCGGGGTATCCTTGAGGACTACCCCCATTTCCTTAAGCTGGTCGCGGAGTTCGTCACTCTTGGCCCAGTCCTTGTTCTTTCTGGCTTCCGTCCGCTGGGCAACCAATTCTTCGATTACAGCGTCATCATCGCCGGCTTCCTTAGCCAGGAGCTTGTCAACATCCAGGCCAAAGACGCTGAGCCAGGCAGCTAATTTTTTAGCAAAAAGCCGCAGACTTTCCTTGTCGGCTTTTTCAGCGTTGGCGTTGGAGTTGACGGCTGGCAGGGCTTCGTAGATGGCGGTCAAGGCATTTTGCACGTTGAAGTCATCGTCCATGGCGGCTTCAAACTTGGCCGTGGTTTCAGTGACCAGCTTGGCCAGGTCCGGGTCCGGCAAGCCTTCAGTCGCGTCAGCCAGGCGGTAGTTGATCCCTTCCAGGGTGTTCTTGAAGCGGCCCAGAATGTTAGCGGCCTGCTCCAGGTTTTCTTCCGAGTAGTTGATCTGGCTTCTGTACTGGACGCTGGCCATGAAGAAGCGGAGAACCTGGGGATCAACGTTTTTTAAGATATCGTGGACGGTCACGAAATTGTGCAGGGACTTGGACATTTTTTCCTCATCCTTGCCCACGGTCACGAAGCCGTTGTGCAGCCAGTAGTTGACGAACTTCTTGCCCGTCTTGGCTTCACTTTGGGCGATTTCATTTTCGTGGTGGGGGAATTCCAGGTCCTGCCCGCCCCCATGGATGTCCAGGGTATCACCTAAGTACTTGGTTGACATGACTGAGCATTCAATGTGCCAGCCCGGCCGGCCCTTGCCCCATGGGGAGTCCCAGGCGATTTCGTCTGCAGCCTTCTGCCCCTTCCAGAGGGCAAAGTCGATTGGGTCTTCCTTGCGGCCTTGTTCTTCATCGTTTACGTGCTGGGAGGCCCCTTCTTCCAGCTGGTCGATGTTTTGGTCGCTCAAGTGCCCGTAGTCAGCGAACTTTTTAGCCCGGTAGTAGACGTCCCCGTCGGCTTCATAAGCGTAGCCCTTGTCGATCAAGGCTTGGATGAAGTCGATGATGGCCGGGATTTCGTGGGTTGCCCGCGGGTGCAGAGTCGCTTCTTCGATGTTTAAGGCCCGGGTGTCTTCCAGGAAGGCCTGGATGTAGCGTTCGGCTAATTCCGGCACGGTCGTGCCTTCGGCTCCAGCTTCGTTGATCATCTTATCATCGACGTCAGTAAAGTTGGAAACGTAGTTGACCTTGTAGCCCTTGTATTCAAAGTAGCGGCGGATGGTGTCAAAAGCGATGGCGCTTCTGGCGTTGCCGATGTGGATGTAGTTGTAGACCGTCGGCCCGCAGACGTACATGCTGACCTGGCCGGGAACCAGGGGTTTGAATTCTTCTTTCTGCCTAGTTAAAGTGTTGAAAAGCTTCACGATATTTTCCTGCTTTCTTTAAGAAGTTTTCCTTACCTGCAATAATTCAGTACTTAACACTCTACATTTTAACAAACAATCACCGCCCGTGGTAAAATCTGAGGAAACAGAGAGAAACAGAAAAATAGAGAGAAGAGAAGAATGACTTTACTGACTGATTTAAAAAATTACCAACCCTTTAACGAGCAAGAAGCAGCCGACGTCAAAGAGATGATCTACCGGCTGGAGACCGGGGAAGAACTGTTCTTGCGGTCCAATTTGGCCGAGCACTTTACGGCTTCAGCCTGGGTCGTCAATCCGGCCCGGGACAAAGCCCTGATGGCCTACCACCGGATCTACGACTCCTGGGCCTGGCTGGGCGGACACGCGGACGGCGACCAGGACCTTTTGCACGTGGCTTTAAAAGAAGTCGAAGAAGAAAGCGGAGTTAAAGCAAATCCAGTCACGGACCAGATCTATTCTGTTGAGATTTTGACCGTGGACGGGCATGAGAAAAAAGGCAAATACGTCCCGTCACACTTGCACTTAAACGTTACCTACCTCCTGGAAGCAGACGATAGCTTGCCTATCCGGCCTAAAGAAAACGAAAACAAGGCTGTTGCCTGGTTTGGCTTGGATGAAGCCCTGGAAAAATCAACCGAACCCTGGCTTGTCGACCGGATCTACTCCAAGCTGAACGCCAAACTCAAGGATTATCCGGCTAGGTAAATAGAAAAAGCAAAAAAGAAAAAGTTTTTTTCAAAAAGCCGCTTGACAGAAGCCCATTTACGTCTTTAACCCCAAGCAGGATCACTGACCCGGTTACCGGCAAAGAATTCAGCAAGGAAGTCGTAACCAAGCAGACCAAGGCTATCCAGTCCGGGACTAAGGCCCAGGCTAAGGCTTACTACAAGAAGGCTTTGAAGGAGCTGGGCAAAAAGCAAATCACCATCAAGCTTTTAGGCGATGACACTGATGACGCCAAGAAGACCACGGAATTCATCCAAAGCGACCTGGAAAGCAGACTGGCCAAGCCGGTGCGACCGTTATCTCCGCTGGGGCCAACTACGGCCGCTTCTTTAAAAACGGGGTCGGCTACGGGCCTGCCTTCCCGGACAGCCTGGACACCGCCCACGCCATCGACGAATCCGTCAGCCTGGCTGAACTGGAAAAAAGCCTGGCCATCTACGCTGAAGCGATTTACGAATTAACCAAGATTTACGAATTAACCAAGTAGAATATGCAAAAAAGACTTTTACCCAAAACAAGTAAAAGTCTTTTCTTATCTGCTTGCCTTCAGTTCCGCGCAGATCTGCTGGTGGCGGTCCGCGTAGAGGCTGTTCTTCTCCCAGATAAAGGTGAAGTCATGGCGGACCTGGAAGTCCCGCAAACTCAACTTCCGCAGCTTTCCTGCCTTTAAAAGGTCACTAACGGCAGTCTGGTACAAGAAAGAGACCCCGCAATTGGCCAAAAGCAGCTGGGTGATCATCTGCATGTTGCCGACCTGGACATACTGCTTGAAGTCGCTCAGTTCCTGCCCCTGGGCGCCTAAGCTGTCCTCCAGGATCTTCCTGGTCCCTGAGCCCGGTTCCCTGACCAAAAGGCGCTGGTCAAAAAGGTCAGCGATCTGGTCCGGCTCCTTGGCAAAAGACAAATCTGGCGAGCAGACGGCGATGAAGTCCTCGCTTTGGTAGCGCATGCTGGCATAACCCCTGGCCGGGTCCCCTTCTACCAGGGCAAAGTCCAGGTCCCCCTCATCCAATTTCTTGGTCAAAAACTGGGTGTTGCCGTAGACTACTTCCACATTGGTTTGGGGATGATCTTTTAAAAAGCGGCTGAGGGGCCTGGCTAAGGCGTATTCCCCAATGGTCATGGTTACCCCAAAGCGGACCGGCGGCAGGTCAGCCTGCTTGATTTCCGCTTTAAGCAGGCGCTCATCGCTCTGCATCTGCCGCATGGCCTGGCGGAGTTTCTCTCCCGCCGCGGTCAAGGTCAGTTTCTTGCCCTGGTATCTGAAAAGCTTGACCTGGTACTCCTTCTCCAAATAGCGGATGTGCTGGGACACCGCCGGCTGGGTCACATGCAGGCGGTCAGCCGCCCGGGTGAAGTTCATAGTCTCACAGACCGTTAAAAATGTTTTGACGCGAAAATCCAGCATCCCCTGCCTCCTTACAATAATTCTGCTTTATCGACAGATAATAATCTATAATTTTATTTTCTACAACTTTACTACTATACTAAAGCATATTCAAAAAATATCTGGAGGCAAAAAAGAAATGAATTGGATTAAAAAGAATCTGCCCGGCATCCTGGTCTGCCTGGCCATCGCTACCCCCGCCTGGCTCTTAGGCAAGGCCCTGCCAGTCATCGGAGGCGCCGTCTTCGCCATCTTGTTTGGCATGGTCATCACCCTCTTTTGGGAAGAGAAGAAAGGCGCGGCCAGCGGGATCAAGTGGACGTCCAAGTATATCCTGCAAACGGCCGTCGTTCTCCTGGGCTTTGGGATGGACCTGCAGGTGGTCGTCAAGACCGGCCGCCAGTCCCTGCCGATTATCATCTGCACCATCTCGACCTCGCTCTTGCTCGCCTGGCTTTTGCACAAGTCTTTAAACATCCCCGGCAAGATCTCAACATTGATCGGGGTCGGCTCATCCATCTGCGGGGGCAGCGCCGTCGCCGCTACCGCCCCGGTTATCGACGCTGACGACGACGAAGTAGCCCAGGCCATCTCTGTTATCTTCTTTTTCAACGTCCTGGCCGCCATCCTCTTCCCCATCTTTGGCAAGCTCCTGGGCTTTGACCAGACTTCGGGGACTTCTTTCGGCATCTTTGCCGGGACAGCCATCAACGACACTTCTTCCGTCACTGCCGCGGCGGCAACCTGGGACAGCATGTTCCATTTGGGCAGCCAGACCCTGGACAAGGCCGTGACCGTCAAATTAACCAGAACCCTGGCCATCATCCCTATCACCCTGGCCTTAGGCTATTTCACTGCCAAAAAGGAGCAAAGGGGCAACAGCTTCAGCTTGAAGCGGGGCTTTCCTGCCTTCATCCTCTACTTTGTCCTGGCTTCCTTAATCACAACCTTTGCCCTGGCTAATGGGGTAAATGCCAATGTCTTCCTGCCTTTAAAGGAGCTGAGCAAGTTCATGATCGTCATGGCCATGGCCGCGATCGGCCTTAACTCCAACATCGTCAAGCTGGTCAAGTCCGGGGCCAAGCCCCTCCTGCTCGGCGCTTCCTGCTGGGCCGGGATCACAGCCGTCAGCCTGCTTTTGCAGCGGCTAATGGGGCTCTGGTAAAAAATAAAACAAACAATTTAATCGATTGCATCAAAAAAGGCTTTTACCGCTCGGTAAAAGCCTTTTCCTTTGTTCTTTAGCTTATTCGATGCCAGCTTCGCTAAGCTGCTTCAAGGTCAAGTCCAGGTGCTTCATGACCGTGTCCTTGCCCATCAATTCCATAGCTTCGCCGATGCCAGGGCCGACCATTGACCGGGTAGTAGCGATCCGGATTGGCATGAAGAGCTTGCGGCCCTTGATGCCAGTTTCCCTCCGGGTAGCCATGATGGCGCCCATGATCTTCTTGGCCGTGAAATTGTCCAGCTTGTCCAGTTGCTTCTTGAATTCTTCAATCGCCGGACGAGCTTCGTCCTTCTTGATTTCTTCCACTTCTTCGTCAGTCAGGTATTTTGCTTCAGTGAAGAAGATCTTGCTCAAGTCAACGATTTGCTTGGTGTAGGACATTTGGTTGGCGTACATGTTCACCAATTGTCTTACCCATTCCATCTTGCCTGGAGCCGGGTTAGCTTCAACCAGGCCAGCTTCTTGCAGGTTGTGCAGGGCCAGGTCCAAAAGTTCATCTCTGTCAGCCGTCTTCATGTACTGGTTGTTGACCCAGTCCAGCTTCTTTTGGTCAAAGGCAGCTGGGGACTTGGACAGACGGGCCGGGTCAAATTGCTTGATGAATTCGCGCTTGGAGAAGATTTCGCTTTCGCCAACTGGCGACCAGCCCAACAAAGTGATGAAGTTGAACATGGCTTCTGGCAGGAAACCAAGTTCTCTGTATTGTTCGATGAACTGCAGGACTGATTCGTCACGCTTGGACAGCTTCTTGCCAGTAGCGGAGTTGATGATCAAAGTCATGTGGCCGAAGACTGGAGCTTCCCAGCCCAAAGCTTCGTAAACGCAAAGCTGCTTTGGCGTGTTAGAGATGTGGTCATCGCCCCGGAGCACGTGGCTGATTTCCATCAAGTGGTCGTCGATAACGACGGCAAAGTTGTAAGTTGGCATCCCGTCGCGCTTTTGGATGACGAAGTCACCGCCGATAGTGTCGGATTCAAAGCTCAAGTGGCCCTTAACGATGTCGTCCCATTCGTAAGTCACGCCTTCTGGAATGTGAATGCGGACAACTGGCTTCAAGCCCTTGGCCCGGGCTTCGTCTTGTGCCTGCTTGATTTCGTCAGTAGTCATGCCTTCGTATTCGTAGACATAGTGAGGAGCAATCCCCATGGCCCGCTGTTCTTCACGCTGGGCTTCCAGTTCTTCTTCAGTTTTAAAGGAGTAGTAAGCCTTGCCTTCTTCAAGCAGCTGGTCGATGTACTTTTGGTAGATGTCCTTTCTTTCGGACTGCTTGTAAGGGCCGTAGTCCCCACCGATGTCCGGACCTTCATCCCAGTCGATCCCCAGCCAGTGCAGGTTTTCGATTTGAGATTCAGCCCCGCCTTCAACGTTTCTGGCGGTGTCAGTGTCTTCGATTCTCAGAACCAAAGTCCCCTTGTTGTGACGTGCAAACAGATAGTTAAACAGAGCAGTACGCGCGTTACCAATGTGCAAGTGTCCAGTTGGTGACGGAGCGTATCTCACGCGGATTTTCTTATTAGCCAAAATTATGCCTCTTTCTTACTATTCTTCAATTTATTAAGTTTACTAGCAATAAGGAAAAAATTCAATCTTTGACCGGCAAATCGGGCCCTGACGGCAAGCAAAAATGCCCACCAAAGGCAGGCATTTGTCACTTAATCTGATTTGCTTATTTCTTGGCTTCAACGCCCTTCTTGAAGACGAAGTATTCCGCTGCCCACAAGATGGCCACGTAGACCAGCTCAGCCAGCATGTAGAGCCAGCTGATGACCGGCAAGCCCAGGTCGGTCTGGGACGTGTGCAGGCCAGTATTGTCAATGACAAAGTTGAAGTCAAAGCCGGAATTTGAAACCATGCGGATGACCGCGCCCAAGATGCTGCTGCTGCCCCAGGACAAAAGAGCCAGCAGGGCCAGCAGGATAACTGCCTTGGCAAACTTGCTCGTTCTCCCCTTCAAAGGCAGGAAGTCCCCCAAAACGCTGGCTGATTCAGTGATGAGCAGCCAGAAGCAGATGACGCAGGCAAAGCTGACTAGGGCAAACAAGGTCATGTAGAGCAGCCAGTTGCTGATGCTGGAGACGTAAGGCTGGAAAGTCGCCACTGCTTGCGAATCGATCCGCATCTCCCCGCCAAAAATAAATGGCAGCAAGGTAATTACGAAGATCAAGAGGTTAGCTAAGGCAAAGATAACCGCGGTCACAAGCCCGGTCAGCACGTTAGCAGTCAGGAAGTTGCCCGCTGTTACCGGCACTTGCCGCCAGGTCTGGGACCGGTTGACCCGGTAGGCCGCCATAATCACGTCAATTTGGTACCAGATGCCCACGTAGAAGATCACCGTCGCGGCAATCCCGATGCCAATACCAGCTGAGTCGCTGCCAAAGCCGTATCTGATACCAAAGTACAAGCTGATCAAGAGGATAAAAATTGCCTCGATGCCCAGGCTGAGCCAAGTCGTCCGGCTCTTTTCCTTGAACATGGCCGCGAAAGTCTGCTTAAAACCGATCATTACTCTTTCCCCTCGTAAAATCCTTCATACCACTCTTCGATGCTTTCTTGTTCAGCCCGGATTTCTTCAGCACTGCGCTGCTCTAAAACTGAGTGCTTCTTGATCAAAACGACCTCATCGATCACCGGAGCGATTTCATCTAAGACGTGGTCGCTGATGACCAGGGTCGCCTCTTCCGGCTTCCAAAGCAGCATGGACTTGATAATCTTCTTCCGGCTCATGGCATCAACCCCGCTGAAAGGTTCATCCAGCAGGTAGAGCTTGGCCTTGCGGGAGAAGACCAGGGCGATGATTAATTTCTCCTTCATCCCCTTGGACAGGCTGCCCAGTCTTTCATCTTCATTCAAGTTCATGAATTCCATAATATCAGCAAACTGCTTGTCGTCAAAGTCCGGGTAGACCAGGCGGTAAAAGTCAGCGACATCCTTGATCTTTCTGGAGTCGCGGAAGGCGGACAGGCTGTCGGTCATGGCGATGTACTGCTTGCGGCGGTCTTCATCTGCTTCCCCGCATACCTCCACGCTGCCCTTGTACTGCTTGGCCAGGCCCGTGATCACCCGCATCAAGCTGGTCTTGCCGGCCCCGTTGGCCCCGACTAAGGCCACGATCTTGCCGGCCTCCAAAGTCAAGTTGACTCTCTCCAAAATCGTCTTTGAATTCTTGTGGTAGCTTAAATCCTTAATCTCCAAAGTCTTCATGCTATTCCTCCCTTGTGTCATCTAAGTAGCTGGCCAATAGTCCAGTCAGGTTTTCCCTTTCGACTCCGAGTTTCTCCATCCGGCTGACGAAAGCCGCCAGCTCCTGCTTCAGCAATTTGCTCTTCATTTCCTCCAGGCGGCCTTCATCGGTCGTAACGAAGTTGCCTTCGCCGCGTTTGGTAAAAATATAGCCCTTGGCCGTCATTTCTCTAAGTGCCCGCTGGACTGTATTGGCGTTGACCGTCAATTCAAGTGCCAGGGCTCTGACTGAAGGCAGCTTCTCGCCGGCCTGCAGCTTGCCCTGGGCGATCTGCAAGTAGATATAGTCTTCAATCTGCAAGTAGATCGGCAGGTTGTCTTTGAATTTCATTTGCACACCCCTTTGCTGTACTAGTTATCTAATACACTGTTAGTGTATAACGGATCGGGCCTTTCGTCAAGGCAAAAACAGAGAAAAAGCAAAATTTTGTTCCTTTATCTTTGGCCTAGTTCTTTCCTATGCTTTTTACTTACCTTTCTTCCTTTAAACAATCAGCCAATTCTGCTTTTAAGTTAGACTAGACTGCTTTCTAGCAAATGAACTAATACGTAAAGTTATCTTTAATTACTTTACGGTTGCTTTAACAACGGTTTCAGTCCCGTCTCATCTTCAGCTCATAGTCGCAAGATAGCGTTTCTTTTTGTGTATTTTCTGTTAGACTACAATTAGTGTTTGATAATGTAAGCTTTTCAAGGAGGACAACAAAAAAAGACTAAGACTTTTTTGGCTGCCGGCAGCATCTTGACGGCTGCATTAGCCTTGACGGCCTGCGGCGGCAACTCTTCATCTTCTTCATCTAACAAAAAAGAACTGAACTGGGAAGAATCAGCTGAAATTCCGACTATGGACCTGTCCAAGGCCACTGACTCTGCCAGCTTTACCCAATTGATCAACACCATGGAAGGTTTGTACCGGGCAAAGTCTGACGGCAGCCAGGAAAAGGCCATGGCAACCAGCGAAAAGGTATCCAAGGACGGAAAGACCTACATCTTTACTCTCCGTAAGGACAACAAGTGGTTAAACGGTGACCCGGTAACCGCGCAAGACTTCGTCTACTCATGGCGTAGAACGGTTGACCCAAAGACTGCTTCTCAATACGCTTACCTGTTTGAAGGCATCAAGAACGCCACCGACATCCAAAACGGCAAGAAGAAGCCGGAAACTTTGGGGATTAAGGCCGTTGGCAAGTACAAGCTGGTCGTAACCCTGGATCGGCGGATTTCTTACTTCAACAACCTGATGGCCTTCGGGAGCTTCTTCCCGCAAAACGAAAAGGCAGTCAAGAAGCACGGCTCAAAGTACGGTACTGCCTCCAAGTACATGGTCTACAACGGGCCGTACGTCATGAGCGGCTGGAGCGGGTCAAACCTGTCCTGGAAGCTCAAAAAGAACCCATACTACTGGGACAAGAAGAATGTCAAGCTGGTTGCGGTCAACTACAGCGTGCAAAAGACCCCGTCAACTGCTTACAACCTCTACCAGTCAAACAAGCTTGATGCTGTTTCCCTGGACGCTGAACAAAGCAAGCAGCTTAAGAGCGTGAAGGGTTATGCTCTCTACCCACGTGGGACTACCTTCTACATCCAATTCAACCAGGCTAAGAACAAGTACCTGCAAAACGCCAACATCCGCAAGGCCCTTTCCATGGCTATTAACCGGGAAAGCCTGACCAAGGTCCTGGGCGGCAGCAACACTGTTGCTCACACCTTCACTCCAGCCAAGCTGACCACGGTTAACGGCAAGGACTACACCAGCCTGATTTCCAAGAGTGACGAAGCTTACACTTACTACAACAAGAAGGAAGCCCAAAAGTACCTTAAGCAAGGTATGAAGGAACTTGGCGTTTCCAAGCTGAGCTTCAAGTTTTTGTCAGACGACACCGATGGTGCCAAGAAGTCTACTGAAGCAATGCAATCAAACATCCAGGAAACTCTGCCGCAAGTCTCCATCGCCACCCAGAACCTGCCATTCAAGACCCCGTCTGGCTAGAACTAACGCGCTTAACTTCGACATGGTTGTTTCTGACTGGGGTGCCGACTTCAACGACCCGATCTCCTTCCTGGACTTGCTGACTTCCACCAACGCCCAAAACGGCGGCAAGTGGTCCAACAAGGAATACGACAAGCTGATCGCGGCTTCAACAGACTCTGAACGTTGGAGCGACCTGTCCAAGGCTGAAGGCGTTCTGCTGAAGGACGTTGGTATTTCACCACTTTACTCAAGCACCAGTGCCTGGATCGTCCGTCCAGAAATCAAGGGCTTGGTAAACCTGCGCGACCACTGGGACTTCAAGTACGCTCACGTTAACTAGTGTCTGTCCCTAGAGGCTAACAAACTGAATCACTGAAAATAGCAGACCGCCTGGTCTGCTATTTTTGTACTTTAACTGTTTTTCTTGCTACAATTGAACTGATTTTTAAAGAGATTGGTGGCAGGCAAAAAATGTACAAAGTAGTCCAGAAAGAAACTATCAAGGCGGACCGCTTCACGGTCATTCAAGAGAAGGTGGCCAAGGACGGGCAAATCGCCCCATATTCCTACGTTACGATCGGCTTCGGGATTTCCATCATCCCCTTCGTTGATGATGACCACGTCTTGCTCTTGAAGGAATACCGGCATCCCGTTGGCAGCTGGCAATATGAATTCCCCAGCGGCGGCATTGATGGGGGAGAAGAGCCCAGTCAGGCAGCCAGAAGAGAGCTGCTGGAAGAAACGGGCTATGAGGCCAGCGAGTTGACAGAACTCGGTTTCACCTACCCTTCTTTTGGCTCAACCAATGAGAAGATCACCCTTTTTGCCTGCCGGGCCACAAAAATGGCTCAGCCAAAAAGAGAGATTCTGGAAGAAATCAAGATGGAGATCGTCTCTGTCGACCAGCTGGAAGATTTGATCGTCAAGGGTGAATTTGCCCACGGGGCTGGCCAAGCAGCCTGGCTCAAGTGGCGGCTGCTTAATGAGAGAAGATAAGAAAAAGCAGGGAAGGCTATAAAATAGCCTTCCCTGCTTTTTAGCTGTATACTGCTGCTTTTTTCAGCCAGGCATCCAGCTCCTTTAGTTTTTCTTCAACGGTCCTGCTGTCTTTTCCGCAAACGGAAATTGCCGCAAGGGCCTCTACGCTGCTTGCCGCGCCATTATAGGTCCGGCCAAGCTTAGCATATTGATAGTAGTCATAGACTTCCGGATTGGCTGCTAGCACGGCATCTGCAGCCGGCAATTTTTGTAAAATTCCCCGGCCAGGTTCAACCATCACAAAACCGCGAATCTCAGCTGACTTATACTCCTTGTCAAGGTCCACCTTATTCGGCAGGCCCAGATCCAGCTTCAGCAATTCTTGAATAGGACTAAAGCCCAGCCCTTGCTCAAGCTCTTGCAGAATCCGTCCTCCCCCCAATCTTGACCCGATCTCGCACAATTTTACCTCGCGGCCGTCGCAAAAGACTTCAAGATGAAAGAGATAGTTTTCCGGCGTATCCATTCCTTTGAGTAGGTCTGTCACGTAAGAGCGGATCAACTTCTGTTCTGCCGCAGTCGGGCTTATCTGCACGCTTCCAACTGATTTACCGTTTTTCACTTCTAGTGTATTGGCAAAATACTTAGAACTGATCAAGTAGACAAAATGGCCTTGCTTTACAAAACCATCCACGTGGTACAGGGGCCAGGGGATAAATTCTTCTGCCAAATAGCCACGAAGAATTTTATCAGCGGCCAGCCTTTCTAACTCAACATGATCATGAACTACAAAGGTATCCATCGACCCCATGCCGGCAATTGGCTTTAACACGAAGGGGAAGCCCAGCTTCTTTTCTGCCTCGATCAGATCAAACACGTTATCGACCGGCCAGTAACGGGGAACGGCTACGTGAGCTTGCTCAGCTGCCTTGACCATAGTTAATTTATTCCGGAATTCTTCCGCGCTCGTCAAGCTTTGCCCCAAGGTAACTTGGTATTTTTTCCGTAATTTTGCCTCAAAGATGATCTCTTCTTCAGAATAAGCATAAACGTAGTCGATCTGCTGGCCAAAAGTTTGACTGATCACGTAGTCAATATATTCTTCATTCCAGATCTTCAAAAAAACGAATTTGATGTTTTCTGGCAAAGTTTCTGGATAATTGTCACGGTGCCGTTCCATGGCAAAAATCAGATAAAGGTTATCCTTATCCCCGCTAATAGCATCGAAATAGTTAATATAGTTGTTGCTGATAGGGGCTAAAATTACAATCTTTTTCATCGGCAAACCTCATTAAAAGCCTTGTTGATTTTGGCGCTGACCATATCTGAAGCTGCTGCATCCTTGCTAGTATACTGGGCCAGAAAGAAGGCATCCCCGATAGATTCAGCTGCTTGCGACTGCACGCCTACAGGATGGTTTTGCTCGTAAGTGAAAAGGTCTGGGATTTTTTCCTCTAAACTTTCCATCATCGTCTTTCCATTGGTCAGCTGAACATAAGAGCTTGAGCAGACCCGCGGCGAAAGAGGCTGCTCCCAATTAATCTCTTCTGCACGCCTTTCTTGCATTTTCCAATATTCTTCCAGAAGATCGACGCCAAAGGAATGCTTAACCAATTTTGGAATCTTCGCTCCGCCAAAACGCTTGCCAACCTCGGTAAAGACAAAGCTCTGGTCTTTGTCTTTCCAATTCTAAATAGGCTTCTGTTTTAGTTTCTGGAACAACGAAGGAAATTCCCTGACTAGGACGAATGCCGACCACCTTGGGATTGTAGGCCCAAATAAAGTATTTCATTGCTGGCTCACCTCCTTTTTTAAGGCTTCCGCGTATTGACCAGACCGATGTTCTATATTGTCTAAAACTTCTTTTTTAGACAATATTCCCCGTTTTAGCAATTCCAAATACGGCGACCCTATAATACGACCAGTGGTATTCTCTAGCAGTGCAATTAAAGTTGAAGCATTTTTTAAGCCGTCCATTGAACCAGTGTCCATCCAAACCAAAGAATACTTATGTCCGGCATTGATAAATTGCTTGTCCTTAACCATTAAGTTTATTGCTGAAACTATTTCGTATTCGTTTCTCTCGGATTTTGAGATCTTGTCAATATAGCTGAATACATCACTTTTGAAAATATAAAAGCCAGGAACCGCATTCTTTCTTGTAGGATCACTGCCTTTTTCAATAATATAATCTCCGTCAAAGTACGAAAAAGCGCGTGCATCTTTTACAGGAACTGTTATTGTCAACGATACACCACGTTCTTCAAATTCTTCTCGCAGATCGTTGAATATACTATTTGTCAAATCGACAAACAAGCAATCTCCCATGAAAAGTGCAAATGAGTCTGTGCCTACAAATTTTTCGGCTTTCTTGATGCTGGTCGCTGTGCCTTGAACGTCATCCTCTTGTTCGTCCACGAAAGTTAAATATTTCAGTAAAAGACTATCTGAAAACAACTTTTTGAACTGTCTGTTCATTTCTGGCGTACCGACAATACATATGTCAGTAATACCCATTGCAATCAAATTAGTTAGGTTGTAAAACACTGTCGGCTTATCGTAAATTTGGTGAAATATTTTGGAATATGCTTCCGTAGCAGGCCAAATCCTCTTGCCAAACCCTGCAGCAATAATTACGCCCTTCACAGTTGGCTCACATCCTTAAAAATCGTATTCGCTGTGCCAGTTATGTAAATAGTCACCATAATACTCATCTGGCAATCCTAAGGAGCTCTGTGCTACTTCTCTAGTTAAGTTCTTTTTCTCAACAGTTTTTACTGCTGTCCGGTAATTTTTTTGTGTTGCCCGCAGATTATCAGTAAAAATAGTAAAAATATCAGCAGAATAATTTTCAGCTTTACCGATCTGCTCAACTACTGACACTAGCTCATCAACGTCATTGTTGACATAATAGACGTAGTAAAAATAGAGATGGCGTATCTTCCGCTTTACTTCACTATTAATTCCTTTGGCAGCTGGAAGAATCCCTAGAGACATGACTTTTAGCACGGTGCGAACATCATTAATAATCACATGTTGGTCTCTAGGTTCATTCGTATACTTAGCAACTGCAGCTTTCTCTGCTTGATATTTAGCCTCATCAAAGATGAAACGTTTATTTTCGGTCAACAAATCTATCAAGTTTTCTACCCAAATAGAATCACGTTGTGAAGAAAAGTCACTTGAGTCATAATCGACCAATACAAAATCAACAACATTGATTGACCCAGTCTTAAACTTCATTCGTACTTTAATGTAATAGTGCTTTCCTGGTATATCCAACTTGCAGAGATATCTATCAGTTGTTTCAACTTCATTGAGCTTAAATTCAAATTTTCGTTGTGCAAAGTAATCATGCAAGATGTCTGGGTAGGTAATTTCTACTTCAGAAGCAGCAATTTGTGGGAATAGCTTTTCACGGCTGACTTCAATTAGCTGCTTAATCAAATCGATTTGATTGGATCGTTGATATTTTTGTACAGCATACGTCGTCTGATAATTCAGATTTAAAGGGTTCGTCAAATCTAGCGCGTTCAGTTTTCTGATTGTTGGCTGATATTTTACAAAGATGCTAGACGCACTTTTTAAACTGTCAAAATTTTCTTCTGTATCTTGGAAAAGCGAAAAAGTGAAGTATCCATCATCTGACCGCAAAAGCGGACTTTCAGGTAATTCTTCAACCTGCCATTTTCCCCGCAACATCCGAACAAATTTTTTATAGGTACTCATATTATTACCTCACTGCTCCAAAGAACTGAACATTTTCGCCTCCAGAATTGTTTGCTGCAATCAGTGACTTTATTCTGTCATGGTCAGAAGAATATTAGGCAATAAATCCTGCCATAAAGGCATCCCCCGCACCTGTTGAGTCTACACAGTTTACCTTATTTGCATCTACATGATATACATCATTCTGAGAAATCATAGTTGCTCCGCCTTCTCCCTCAGTGATGATCACATTTTTTATGCCACATTCATTAACTAACTCTTTACCACAATCGATCAAATTAGGTAATTGACACAATCTCTGTGCCTCCAAATTATTCATAAACAAAAAGTCTAATCCCGAATACTTACCCTCTTTGATAAATTGATACAAGTGATTCGTATCTCCCGTTGTTCCTGCATATATGGTATGACCATTACTGTGAGCTCTAGCAATCAGCGGCTTCAAATCCGTTTCAAGATGAGGCAATAGCCCTAGTCCACATACCGCTATATCGTTATCCAAATCTTCTAATTCCGCTGCGGATAATTCGAATTCATCATTCATCCCTTGATAACTTGTAACCGATCTTTCCCCGCTCTGATCTACCAATACCAAGGAAATCCCAGTTGACTCATGACAGTTTTGGTTCCAAGTCACATTGTTCTTAACAAAATCCTTTATGATCACACTGCCCGGATAATCATCCCCGATATAACCATAGAATTTTGTCTCAACTTCCTTTTGAGCCAAATTAATCGCTAAATTACAACCATTGCCACCAGCCGAGATTCTGGTGTTTGAAATACTACATCCATAAACGCTGTTCCTAATACATTAATCTTCATAATTCATCTCCATCTAACTCTATTCTGCCCGCCGCTGATTCAGCGAGTAAATTACACTGGCAAGGCCTGCTACAAACGTCAGCAATCCCCCCAGCCACAAATAATCCACGCTGTCCTTTACGTCCATGACAAATTGGAAGAAAAAGGAACCGAGCGGCACGAAAATGATTGCCGCCGTAAAGACAATACTGAATACCCGGCCAATGTAAGTCATATCCGCGTTGGTCTGAATGTAAGTCATAAACTGAATGTTAAAAACCGAAACGCAGAAATTAAACAGGGTAATACAGATTATCGGCCCAAAAAGCCAATGACTAACTTGATACAGCGAACTCATCACCGCCAGCGGCAGTCCAGCCACATCAATAATCCAGAACAGATACTTGCTGGATAATTCCTTCTGAATCAAATTTGAAGCCACTGCTCCCAGCAAGCCACCAACTGATTCAGCCGTTAAAAAGAAAGCATAAGCATTCTTGCTAAAAGCAAAACTGGCAAAAGGAAGAATCAATTCGTAACCTGCCAAAATAAAGTTGATTACGCTGGCAAAAACAATTACGATCAAAATATTTTTTTCGGCCAGCAGATACTTAAATGCATCCTTGATCTTGCTAAAATTGCTTTGCTTAGCTACCGGCGGCTCTGTTTCAAACAAAATATCCAGCTGTCTGATCAACAAACCAGAAATAATAAAAGTAAGTCCGTCCAGCAGCAAAGCCATCTTACTGCCAACAAATTTAGCGATCACCATGGCAAGCACTGGGCCAGCAACCTTGATAGTTTGCTTGCAGCTTTCAAGCCTTGATAGTTTGCTTGCAGCTTTCAAGCAAAGAATTGACCCGGCCAATCTGTTCTTTGCGGACAATTTCACCAAAGACCGCCTTATAGGCTGGATCTCTGATCGAAGACAGAACCGATAAAGCAATATTGACCGCAATAATTGCGTATAACAACCAAATAGAAGGAACAAACACTGCTAGCGCAATACACAAGAGACCGGCAATAATATCGCAAATCCAGATAATGCTCTTCCGCTGCTTCGTATCAGACAAGATTCCGCCTATAAAGTTGACGAAAACACTGACGATCGTTTCACTGCTCTGATACACTGCCATCCAAAAACTGCCGTTCCCCAGCTTCGATAGCCAGACAGAATTAACATAATCGAACAAGATGTCTCCAAGCTTGGAAATACCATTGCTTGTTACAAGCTTGACGGTATTAGCTATCTCTTTCATTTAATTTCATTTTTCACCTCACTAGCACACCCCTTACCTTTTAGATTAAAAATATATTTAACTAGTAACATTTCTCATTGTATTGTCAATTAAATTTCGGTTTTTTTAAGCTTCTGTCATTCAAGGTGATCGCCTACTTATCGCCAAATTTTTTCAGAGCTTTTCATTGCAATATACAGTCCGTATAAATTAGAGATTTGTTTGCTTGCTCTTTCTTTTTGAAAGAAAAAAGGTCATGCTCAAACACAAAAAGTGTTTGGGTATGACCAAATAGCTCACTTTTTAACTGTTTCCTCACAAAAGTAACAAATCTTTCCTGGTCTTGGTAAAGGGGTGGAAGCCGTCTTCACCCAGCCAGCCGCAGTCCTCGATTCTGACGCCGCCAACACCCGGCAAATAGATCCCCGGTTCAATGGAAAAGCACATCCCTGCTTCCAGCTTCTGCTTGCTTCCCGGCTCCAGATTCACCGGCTCATGGACCTGCATCCCAATCCCGTGACCCAAGCGGTGGGTAAAGTACTGCCCGTAGCCCGCTTCTTCGATAACCCCACGGGCCACCTGGTCCAGCTCACCTGCCGTCATCCCTGGTCTGGCCGCCCTAGCTGCCGTTTCCTGGGCTAGCCGGACCGTCTCATAGATTTCCCACTTTGCCGGGCTGATTTCGCCCAGGGCCACCGTCCTGCTGACATCTGAAGCATAGCCGTCCTTCATGATCCCCAAGTCAAAAATCACTATGTCCCCGGCTTGAACCCCCTTTTGGCTGGGCAGGCCGCTGATACTTGCCGCGCTTTCCCCGGCCTGGACAATCAATGGAAAGCTCAAATCCCCCATCCCCTTTTTCTTCAGCTGGTAGTCCAGTTCAAGGGCCAGCTCGCTTTCACTCATCCCCTGCCCCGCTTTTAAAAGGGCAAAAGCCAAGTCCAGGGCCTGGTCAGCCAGCCTGCCAGCCGCCTGCAGCTTTTCAATTTCCGCCGGCGACTTGATCATCCGTTGTCTGGCCAGCCAGGTAGAAATGTCTGCTGCCAAATTTGCTTCCGGGAAAACTTCCTTAATCGCCCGGTAGTGGCTGAGGGTCACTGCCCGCGCTTCCAGGGCCCAAAATCCTTTTGGCCAGGCGGTCATTCTCTTTTTTGCCTTCTCCCAAGGATTCTCCCCGTCTTGGTAAAAGCAGGCCCGGTCCGCCCAAGAAGTCTGCTTGACTTCTCCTTCATTGATCGCCGGAGCCAGCAAGAGGGCCTGGCCTGTTCTGGATACCAGCAGGGCGAAGACCCGTTCCTCCGTCCAGCTGCTGTAGCCCGTCAAGTAGGCAATGTCCACTGGCTCTGCCACATAGGCCAGGTCAATGCCTTTTTCATCCAAGTAGGACGTTAAGGCTGCCAAATGCTCTTCCCAGGTTAATTTTCTTTCTTCTTTCATGCTTTTTCACTCCCAAGAAAGTGTTCTTGCTCTATTTTCATATTTCTTTCCTTTTTCTAGGCTTTTTTAATGAATTAGCTAGGCAAAGCCACTAGATCATAATATAATTTATATCAAATCCAAAAATCATTCTATTGATCTATTTTTTGGATTTTGGGGAAACAAAATTTTTACATCATAAGCACTGACTTATTAGAAAAGAACTATTAACTTAAGCTGATAATCACCCACTTGATTATCCTTCAATAAATTAAGGAATAACTATGGCAGAAGCCCTTTACCAATTTACCGATCAAGAACGCGCCCTATATGAGAAAACACCTCTGCCGCTTTTAGTTATGCAGGTCATCGACGGGGAGTACCATGCCTTGCTGGCTTCTGACGAATACTGCAAGATGGTTGGCTCTGACCGGGAGTCCATGCTGGAATACCTCAACCACCACAGCTTTGGCCGGGTCTACCCGGCTGACGTTGTCCGCCTGGCAACTTTTTCAGCTTCAGCTGTCAAATATCCCCAATGCCACTTGACCTACCGCCTGTCCATCAAGGGCGAATACCACACCCTTTTTGCCCACTCAAAGCGGATCAAGACTGAGGACGGCACAATCCTTTTTCTGGTTACCTACTTTGACCTGGGCAATGACCAGAGCCAGCAAGACCAAGGAACAAAGTGAGTCCCCCGACATGGACCTGCTGACGGGCATGCCCAATGTCAGCTACTTCAGCAAGTTCGGGGATGACTTTTTAAGAAAGCTCTTAAAGCAGGCCGGGCAAGTTGACGTTATCTACTTCGATATCTCCTCCCTGCACTCTTACAACGACCACTTTGGCTTCTTGCAGGGGAACCAGCTTATCAAGAAGTGCGGGAAAATCATCCGGGCCAGTTTCCAGGAAGGGCTGACCCTGCGCTATGTCGACAACTCCATCTTGACCATCACTGCTCCCAGCCAGCTCAAGAAGCTGCTGCCGGAGATCCAGAAGAAAGTCGCGGATTTTTCCTTGACAAGGTCACGACCGTCAGAGCCGGCGTCTACCAGGTCAAGGAAATGGAACCAGCCACCAGCGCCGTCGACAAGGCCTACCTGACCCTGCGCTACATGGGCGATGACCGGCACAAGGCTTACCAGGTCTACAACACATCCGTCAAGAAGCCCTTTGAGATGCAGGACTACTTGATGGGCCACTTTGAAGAAGCCCGCTGGCAGGAACCAGGTAAGCCGGCTTTAAAGGCCAGCCGCTTTATCCCTGTTCTGGAAAGAAGCGGCCTGGTCTACTAGCTGGACCTCCATGTCTTAGACCATGTCTGCCAGCTGCTGAACCAAAGGCGGGCCGACAACCTGCCAACCATTCCGGTATCCATCAACCTCTCGCCTAGCGACTTCAACATCGACAGTTTCATCGACCAAGTTCTCGGGATCACCCAGAAATACCAGATCCCCCACAACATGATCCAGTTTGACCTGATGACCCAACCAGTCGCGGTTGACCAGCAGCAGCTGAAGGACACGGCGGCCAACTTGCGGAAACAAGGATTCAGGATCTGCCTGGACCGCTATGGCGGGGAAAACAACGACTTGTCAACGGAAACCCTGCTGGAATACAATTTCGACTATCTTAAAGTCGACGTCCGCAGCTTCAATACCAACCGGCAAAGGGCCAAGATCATCCTGGCTTCCGTCATCAACATGTCCCGCCTGCTCAAGATCGTCCCGGTCGTCAAGGGGGTTGAGGACCAGGCCATGCTAAACTTCATCCGGTCCTTAGGAATCATGCTGACTCAGGGGCGGCTTTTGGCTAAAAAAATGCCGGAAGAAGAACTGAGCCAGGAAAGAGATAACTTTGAAAGCGTTGAAGAAAGAGCCCTTTTCTCTGGCTTCAACCACATCAACGTCCTGGATCCCTACTTGGAAACCCGGGACCGGCTGGACAACAACTTTGAGAATCCCCGGCCTAATTCCATCTTCATCGTCCAAAGCCAGCAGGCCAAGCTGGTCTACTGCAACAGTGCCTTCCGCTCCTGGACCGGCTGCGCAGGAATGACCAAAAGGTCCGGGAATACTTGAAACAGGTCAAGATTCTGGACTTGAAGTTTGACATCCATATTTCTGCCGGCTATGTCTATGGCCAGGCCCAGACCCCAGACGAGGTCTACGAAATGATCCGGGAAGCCGACCGCATGCTCTACCAGAGCAAGGACAATGTCCGCAACCAGATCAGCGGCGGGCCTTCGCGCTATAATTAGCCTTCTGTTTAACTGAATGAGCATTAAAAAATCCACCCATCTGGGTGGATTTTTGCTTGCAGTGCTTTCTGTATTTCTTTTTTCTCCCTGTTTACCGCAAGCGGTGTTGGAGCTGCTTTTCGATGCCGGCATGGTAGACCAGGTTGTAGCCTAAGCCCGCCCCAACGGCTGCCTGCAGGCATTCAAAAGGAAACTTGACCAGGGAGATGGCCGGGGTCGCGTAAATAAAGGCCCGGCCTAAAGTGTAGCCAGTTACCATCACGGCGGCGCCGATAAAGATGCCCAAGATGACCTTCTTTTGCTCGCCGGCAAACTTGTGGGCAAAGTAAGAGATGATCAAAGCTTCAAAGCCGTGGGAGAAGAGGCTGACGAACATGGGCGCAGGGTAGAAAAGGAAGTCGCCCAAGAAGGCCCCTACCCCGCCGACCACGAAGGCCTCTGATGGGGACAGCAGCAAGGCCGCGGCGACGATGACCACGTCGTTGAAGTAGAGGTGGCCGCCCGGGACAGGGATACTGAATGAAGACAAAGCAACGTTCATCGCCATCAAAACGGCGACGACGGCGGTTCTTTTGACTGACCATGATTTTTGCATGTGATTTCCCTCCGGCTTGTAACTTTGCTTTCTATTTTAGCACTTTTTCAGTATTTTTTGAGGTTTTTCTCTTACAAAAAAGAAGAAATAAAAAGCCAAGGCGATGGCCTCAGCTTAGCTAATTTAAGACATGGATTCTTGCATTTTAATGACGGTATTTTTTATAAGATTGGCTTTCTCCTCATGGCCACGGTCTTGATGTTCAAGAGGTCCTTGGCGGTGATGTTGTGAGAAACTGAGTTAGCCCCGTATGAGCCGGTTCCCAGGGTCAAGGATGGCATCATGTTGTTGTAGACCCCGCCGATCCCGCCAAGGGCAGCCGGGCTGTTGACCAGGATACGGCAGGCAGACATGGCGAAGGCAAACTTACGGATAACCTTGCTGTTTTGGGTGTGGATGCCAGCAGTGTGGCCCCGGCCGCCGTAGTTCAAGAGGTCGGTGCAGATCTTGAAGGCCTGGGCACTGTTTTCCGCCTTGTAGAGGGTGAAGACCGGGGACAGCTTTTCAGCTGACAATGGGTACTTCGGGCCAACCCCGCTGTATTCAGCCACGATGACTTGGGTGTCGGCAGGCACGGTCACCCCGCACATTTCAGCGATCTTGACCGCGCTCTTGCCGGCCATCGGGCCAGCGACTGTCCCCCGGCGGGGGTCGATGAAGTGTTCTTCAAAGAGCTTGATTTCGTCAGCCTTTAAGAAGTAGCAGTGGCACATTAAGAAGGCTTCCTTGACTTGGTCATAGACCTCTTTGTCAACGACGACGGAGTTTTCTGAGGCACAGATCATCCCGTTGTCAAAAGTCTTGGACAAGACGATGTCGTTAACTGACTGTTCAATGTCCGCTGTCTTTTCGATGTAGGACGGGCCGTTGCCTGGGCCCACGCCCAGAGCCGGCTTGCCAGTTGAGTAGGCGGCCTTGACCATGCCTGGGCCGCCAGTGGCCAGGACTATCTGCACCTTTGGGTTGTTCATCAAAGCCGTCGTGGCCGTGAGGCTTGGGTGTTCGATCCATTGGATCCAGTTTTCCGGTGCCCCGGCGGCAACCGTGGCTTCCTTGATCAGCTTGGCTGTTTCCACGCAGCATTTTTGGGCTTGCGGGTGGAAGCCGAAGATGATGGTGTTCTTGCTCTTCATGGCGATCATAGCCTTGAAGATAACCGTGGAAGTCGGGTTGGTGACTGGCGTTACCCCGGCGATGGCCCCGATCGGTTCAGCAATCTTCATCAAGCCTTCCTGCTTGTCTTCTTCGATCACCCCGACCGTCTTCATATCCTTCATGCTTTCCCAGATAGTCTGGGCAGCGTAGGTGTTCTTGGTCACCTTGTCTTCGACCTTGCCCCGGCCAGTTTCGTCAACTGCCATTTGGGCCAGGTAGCGGGCATTGTCTTCACCGACTTTTTCAATGACTTGGCAAAGCTTGTCCACGTCTTCCTGGCTGAAGTCGTCCATCTGGGCTAAGGATTCATGTGATTTATTAACCAAAATATCGATATTGTGGTAGATTTTGTCTTCAGTTTGAACTGACTTTTCCACTTCTGTGGTGCTTTGCTTAGGCATTCTCTCGTCTCCTGCTTCTTGCTTATTCCTTGTGATCAATTTCTCAATTACTACTATAACAGCATTTAGAAAAAAGAAAAGAGGGTAAAATCCCCCTTTCTTAATGACACAAGAAGCTGCTTTTCACTTACGTTTTGCCTTATTAGCGATGTGAGCGGTAACCATCTTTTGCTATTGTGAATAAATCATTTTATATATCTTTTCCACTTTTACAAAAGATAGCGATTTCTGTCACAAAAGTTAAAAGGTGTTTTTTCAGCTTTTTTGCCGATAAAAAACAGATTTGCTTGCCTGCATTCTCCTTTTTTCACTAAAAAAGACCCGGTAAAAGGCCTTTTAGCAGTTCAGTAACCTTTTCACTTACTCTCTGTTTTTAAGTTAATTTTTGACAAATAAAAAGGACTCAAACGAGTCCTGAAATTTATCTTCTACTTAAAAGGGTTGTAAAAACGGCCCTGGTTCAGATGCCAGAAGTAGAGCATCAAGAGAACCAGCAAAACTGCCACCCCCAAGCTCAGCCAGTCGCTGGCTTTAAGCTTTTGGGAAGTGTACCAGGTCCGCTTCTTCTTGGAGCCAAACCGGCGCAGTTCCATGGCCGTAGAGATCACCGTGATCCGGTCTAAACTGGACAGAATCAAAGGCATGACGATATTGACCGTCCCCTTGGCCCGGTCAGCCAGCTTGGCCTTCTTGGAAATCTCATTCCCCCGGGCCTGCTGGGCATGGGAAATCGCCCAGTAGCTTTCCTGGATGTCTGGAATATAGCGCAGGGCCAGGGAAAAGGCATAAGAGAAGCGGTAGCTGATCCCAATCTGGTTCAGACTGGAAGCAAACTGGCTGGGATTGGTCGTCAATAAGAACAAGATTGCAATCGGCACGGCACAGATATACTTGAGCAGCAAGTTGAAGAGGTAAAAAGTCTCCTCAGCCGTTAAAGCAAAAAAGCCACTGCCCAGCAGGACGTGCTTGCTGCCATAGAGGTCCGCCCCGTAGCTAGGCTGAAAGACATAAACCAAGATCAAGTTCAAGACCGCGAAAATTATGATCAGGTTGACCACAACTGACACCTGACGCCACTTGACCTGGGAAACCTTGAACAAGACCAGGGACAAAAGGCACATAATCAGCAAAAAGCGGGTGTCATAAGTCGCCATGCAGGCCACCGAAGTAATAATCAAGAACAAAAGCTTGGTGGTCGCGCTCAAGCGGTGGACAAAGGTCTTCCCCGGCGTATAGCCTAAAACAGCATCATTCATTAGCGTTTTCCCCCAATCTTTCCCGTTCATAAGCCGCGAACTTGCGGGCAAAGCCATCCGGATCTGGCAAGCCGTAATGCTGGGCCAGGTCAAAGAGGCTGACCTGCCGCAAAGAAGCCTGCTCGATCAGCTTTTCATCAGTCAAGAGCGCAACCGGCGTGGTGTCGGCAATCAAACGTCCCTTGGCAAAAACAAGTGACCGGTCAGTGTATTCCATCATCAAGTGCATGTCATGGGTGATAATCATGATCGTCTTGCCAGCTGCATTTAATTTCTGCAAGAAGGACATGATTTCCGTGTAGGTCTTCCAGTCCTGGCCAGCTGTTGGTTCATCCAGAATCAACAAGTCCGGTTCCAGGACCAAAATCGCCGCGATCGTGACCCGCTTCTTTTGCCCAAAGCTGAGGGCGGAAACCGGCCAGTTTCTGAATGGGTAGAGGCCGCAGATCTTAAGAACCTTGCCCACCCTTTCCTTGACCTCGTCTTCTGGTACTTTCCGCAAGCGCAAGCCCAGGGCTACTTCGTCAAATATCATGGTCTGGCTGATCATCTGGTTGGGATCCTGCATCACGTAGCCGATCTTGTCCGCCCGCTCCTTGATGGACAAGCCGGCCATGTCCTCGCCTTGCCAGGCAATCTCGCCCGTGTTTTGCAAAAATCCGCAGATCAAGCGGCAGAGGGTGGTCTTCCCCGCCCCGTTTTGCCCGACGATGGAGATAAAGTCCCCTTCCTTGATGACGGCATTAACGTCCTTTAAAGGATATTTTTGGTCGGCGCTGTAGGCAAAGCCAACATTCTTCAAGGTCAAGAGCTCCTTAACAGCTGCCTTTTCTGCCGGCAACTGGTAGCTGTCTTGCCAGGCCAAAAGCTTGTCCTTGGCATCCCTCTCAACCGGCAAAGCTTCCAGTGGGGTCAGCTTCTCAAGCTTATTCAAATTGATCCCAGCCGTCTTCATGGCGTCCAGGTAAAGAGGATTTCTGACCCCAACAGCCTCCAGGCGGTCAGCCTTAAGCAGGTCATCCGGCTTTTGGTCAGCTAAAATCCGGCCATCATCAACCAGGACGATCCGGTCTACTTCCTCGGCCAGGACTTCTTCCAGGCGGTGCTCGATGATGATGACCGTGGCCCCGAACTTCTTCTGCATCTGGTCGATGAGGCGCATGGTCTTGTAGCCAGAGGCCGGGTCCAGGTTGGCCAGGGGTTCATCAAAGAGCAGGATCGGGGACTCGTCAACCAAGACCCCAGCCAGGGCCACCCGCTGCTTCTGTCCGCCCGACAAGCTCTGGGGAGCCTGCTTAAGCAAATCGCCCAAATCCAGCTCCTTAGCCCAGCGGTCCACCACCTGCTTCATTTTGTCCTGGGGCACGCAGTCATTTTCCAGGGAAAAAGCGATGTCTTCCCCGACCGTCAAGCCGATAAACTGGGCATCCGTATCCTGGAGAATGGTTGAAGTGGTAAAAGATAAGTCAAACAGGCCAGTCTGACTGATGTCCTTGCCATCAATCAAGCACTGGCCTGTGATCGTCCCTTTATCCAGGTTGGGAATCAATCCGTTCAAGCACTTGCCCAGGGTTGACTTGCCAGACCCTGAGGGCCCGGCCAGCAATACTTTTTCCCCCTGCTCAATCGTCAAATTGATATTGTGGAGGGTTGACTCCTGCTGGCTGTCGTACTGAAAAGAAAAATCTCTAAACTGAATCAGACTTGTCATATATTAATTCCTTAATCCTTGTGCAAACTGCCCTTCTTGACCCGGCTGCCGGCGTAAAGCTTGAGCAGGATGGTACCCAAAACCGCGATGGTCAAACCATCCATCAAGGTAGTCAGGCCGGCTTGGGCAAAGACCTTAGCCGCTGGTTCGCTGTTCAAGACCATGTCGCCCACGGCCCCCAAGAGGAACCAGACAATAGCGTTGGCCACGACCTGCACCACATTAAAGATCACCATTTCCTTAGCGCTGAATTCACCTTGGTCGATGTTGACGCGCAAAGCGTAGAGGCCGATGAAGAAGCCCAGGAAGCCGGCTGCGAAGTTCCAGTTCCACCAGGTCTGCCCGTACATCATCAAGTCCAAGAGGACGTGGCCGATGAAGCCGACCCCGAAGCCGACAGTTGGCCCGTAGATCATGGCAATCATGGCCAAGAAGGCGTAAACCAGTTCAAAGTTGGTGTTTGGCAGACCGCTTGGGATTGAGGCAAAACGGCCGACAATCACGAAAACGGCTGACCCGATCCCCAAGGCAGCGATGTTCTTAGGGCTTAACTTCCACATATCCTTATTCATAAAAAATCTCTCCAATTCCTTTTTTACTTGTTAACCTTGCTGATCTTGACCTGCCAGTCGGTCCCGATGCCGATGTGGTGGACAGCGGCGAAGGATTCCTGGTTGAGGGCAATCCCGATGTTGACCAGGGAGTTGATGTAGACGAGTGGCTGGCCCAGGTTGACTTCCGCGAATGACCGCACGAAAGGGATTTGTTCCTGGTAGACGGCCACGTTCTGATGCAAGATGGTGACCAGCAGGCTGTCGCCCCGGTCGATGGACAGCTCTTTGACCATTTCCAGCGGAATGTTGGTCCATAAAGAACCAAAGCGGACATCCAAAACGTCGATGGTGCCGACGGCCGTGTCGCCTTGCAGGCGAGGCTCGATCACCGGCAGAGTCACCAGGCTGTCAACTGGGACATCTTCGCCTAATTCTTCAAAAGCAACCTGCCCGCTGGCCAGCAAGGCCCCGTTATAAGCGTAAACGTCCCGGCCATGGAAGGTGTTGCTTTCCTGGGAGTGCGGCAGGCGGTTCTTGTTTTCATCGATCACCCGGACGGCTTCAACCCCTTCATACTTGTAGATATGGGTCAAAGTCCCGTTATCTGGGGTGATGACGTAGTGACCGGACTTGGTCTTGACGGCGATTGACCGGCGGGCTGAGCCAACGCCTGGGTCAACGACAGAGACGAAGACCGTGTCTGCTGGCCAGTACTTGATGGTTTGGTAAAGCCGGTAAGAGGCGTTCCAAATGTCGTAAGGTGGGATTTCATGAGTTAAGTCAGAGACCTGGATGTCACTGGCAACCGTGTGGGCCACCCCGTGCATGGCGCTGACCGCCCCATCTACTAAACCAAAGTCTGTCTGCAGAACCAACATCTTATTATATGCCATCCGATTTCCACCTTTCAATCGTTTTCAATTTTTAATATATATTAAAATACTCTCTTTACCAGGCAAAGTCAAGAAAAGTATTCGGTTTTTACAAAAATGTCTAGCTTTTCTCCCTTGTTTTTCCCAGTATTTTTGGAGAAATCCTAACATTACGCATAAAAAACAGCCATGACTCGGTCATGACTGTATGATTTATTTACTTTTATTTTCCGGCCCGCTTGTCCTTAACCCGCTGGTGGAAGTAACAGAAACTCCCAAAGAAGACGGCCCAGGCCGTGGCCAGGCTGGCCCCGAAGATATTCGCCTTGACGAAGAAGAGGCTGAAGAAGATGACCAGGAAGAAGGCAATCGTCAATGGACTGGTTACCTGGTAAAAAGGCATCTTGAAACCATCTTCCATAAAGTCACTGGACTTGCGGTACTTCCGGTGAGCCAGCAGGGCCAGGACATAAACCAGGATGAAGATATCACTGGTGGCCCCGGCGACCATGCTGAAGACCTCAATTGCCGTGTTAGAGAAGCTGAGAATTGGCGCGATCAGGGCGAATAAAACTGAGATCGCGATCCCTCTTGCCGGTACCCCGTTTGGTGCAATCTTGGCAAATTTTTTTTTCAGCCAGCTGCCCTTTTTAGCTTCTTGCGCTAATTGGAAGAAGTGCCGGCCAGCTGAGAAGATGGTTGAGTTCAAGGCTGAAGCCGCGGTAGCGAAGCCTGCTAACTGGAAGACCTGGACGAAAGGACTGCTTGAGGCAGACACTGACCACCAAGGAACCACGCACATGATCACGGTCAAAGTCCCGATGTAGAAGATCAAGATTCTCAACAAGGTCTCGTTGACCGCCTTTTTGATCACCTGGTGGGGATCTTCAGCTTCCCCGATCGTGATAGTCACGAATTCAATCCCGGCAAAGGAGAAGAAGACCATCGGGAAGGCGGTAAAGAAGGCGTAAGTGCCATTTGGCGCCAGCTTGAAGTTCTTGGTCAGGCTTGCTAAAGAAGCATAGCCAACCGGGGTTTTAGCATGGGTTGCCACCAGGAAGACCCCGGTCAAGATCATGGAGATAATAGCGATGATCTTGATCATGGCAAACCAGAATTCCGTTTCCCCAAAGAGGCGGGCTGCCGTCAAGTTCAGCAGGGTCAAGGCTCCTAGGAAAATCAGCTCAACCAGCCAAAGAGGCGCGTGCGGGAACCAGTACTGGAAGTAGGTCCCGACCGCTGTAAGTTCAGCCATACAGGCAAAGAGCAGGCCGATCCAGTAGGACCAGCCGGCGAAGTTGCCGGCTGCTGGCCCCAGGTATTTAGTAATAAATGAGACGAAGGTATGGTGGTTGGGGTCTGAGTAAAACATTTCTCCCAATGCCCGCAGCATGAAGAAGAAAAAGACCCCCATGAATGCATAAATCAAAATGACTGACGGTCCGGTGGCCGAGATCGTGCTGCCGGCCCCTAAGAAGAGACCAGTCCCGATAGTGCCCCCGATGGCAATCATCTGGACATGTCGGTTCGATAAGGACCGGAGCGTTCCGTCCGCGTTTTCGTGTTTTTTCGCCATCTGTCCTCCTAAATAATCAAATCAACATTAATCTATAATCATTTTAATAATAGAGAAAATAGCCGGAAAAGTAAAGTTATTAAGCAAATTAGGCTGATTTTCACCCTTTAACCGAATTGATCTTCAAGATAAAAATCTAAGGGCTGTTGATACTCCAATTTAACTTTCTTTGCGGAATACAATTTGTTTTTCTTTAAGAAAGCAATTGTCTGACTGTAGTTGCTGTAAACCGGATAGTAGATCTTAGCCCGCTTGCCATTTGCCCGCGTCCAGGAAACCGCGACTTGGCCAATCGGCTTCTGCAGGCTGGCCTGCTGGTAGTCCCACTTGGCTAAGTCTTGCTTGTAGGCTGCCCGGAAGTCCTTGTAAAGCTGGCTGTCCTGGCGCTTGATCGTTTCCTTGCCATTTGTGTAGGTAAAGGACACGCTATCCAGATTGTCCATAATCATCTGGTCATGGTAGATCTGGAAGTAAGCCTGCTTGTAAGCCTTGGTCTTGCTGATTGGTTCAAAGTATTTCTTCAGCGTCTTTCTATCCACATCATAGACCCTGGTCTTGACGCGGCCATTCTTCATTCTGAAGACAAAGCGCATCTGGACTGAATCTTCCCGTTCATGGAACCGGTTCTGAGTAAATTTGCTGCCAGCTTTAACCAGATTTATGAGGTCACTGTTTACCGGCAAATACATGTATTTCGCGGCATAATCGCTGGCGTCACCTTTAGCTGATTTTTTACCCATGTAATAGTTGGTATAGATGCCGTCATCCCGCGAAATTGCCACACTGGCTACTTGCTTGCTTGCAGGCAGCCAATCATCATAGCGCTTGGCTCCCCAAACCATGCCGGCCAAAATTGCTAAACCCGCCACGGTTAACAGCAAGCTCTGGACAAAATTATGCTTCCAGGCAGCCAGGTCAAACTTGTAGATGATTTCCATCAAGCTGGCAGTTATTAAACCAATGATCAGGGCACCAATAATGCCGCAAGCAAAGTTTAAGCCGATCATCGTGTAGCCAATGATCCCGCCAATTGCCGCGAAGTAGACAACCACGATGATCTTAACCACCTGTTCAATCCAGGCAAAAGCCACAGCTCTGCCTGCCTTTTCATTAGCCCGTTTCTGGTAAGCCCAGTAGGCTAAGGCCAGGTAAAGGACGGTCCAAAGCAGGTTAATCCCGATCCCTAGCCAGTGATTTGAGTTATATACCTGAGTCGAAGGATTGGTGTATGCCAGCCAATCATGATTGTCATAGCCAGCCGTAGTTGCCAAGGTGGAATAGAAGATTGAATTCAGAAAAATCAAGCCAAATTCAAAGCAGGAGAAAAAGATCGTGGCTAAGCCAGCCACAAAGGTATTACCTGTGATCATCATGCTCAAAGAGGCGATAGCGTACCAGGCTGAAAAGGCAAAGAGGTCAGCCAGAAAGCCCCGCCAGATCTCACCGTCAGCCAGGAAATTAGCCCCACCTGCAGCCAAGATCAGCATTCCGGCCAGGAAAAAAAGCAAGTAAAGCAAGCTATAAATAAGCAAGCTGTTGACCGTAATTCCGATGAAGCGGGTCTTGCGGCTGACCGGCTGGCTCTCGTAATAGTCCACTTGCCGCGGCACATGCAAGAAGCGGAAGCCTTCAAAGGCCAGGTAGATGCCGAAGATCCCGGCCATCACAGCCGACATGCTCGTATTTTGAAAAATATAATATGTCCGGGCGTCATGCAGCAAGGGAGCCGTCTCAACATCTTTGTTGCTGATCAAAACCAGAATTGGCCCAACGATATAGAACATGGCAATGACCAAGATCGCCAAGACTACAGGTACTTTCCGGTGCCGCAGGATTTCTTTTTGCGGCAGACCGTGTTTATTTAAGGATAAGTTTGCGCGTGTCATAGCCAACTGCCTCCGCTTCTGCAATAAAGATTTCTTCCAAGGTCAACGGCAGGATTTCGAAGAAGGTCATCGGCACATGGTCAAAGACCGCCTCGACTTCGCTCCGGCTCCCCCGCACGACCAAAGTGTGCAGGCGGCCCCGGCTGCTGTGGTCAACCAGCTTCAGCTTGCCCAGGACTTCCTCCATGTCCCGGTCGTCCTTAAAGACGCACTGCAGCTTCTGGATTTCCAGTTTCATGTCGGCCAAGTCTTCTGATAAAAGCAGACCGCCGCTGTGCAGGAAACCGATGTGGTCACAAATATCTTCCAATTCCCGCAAGTTGTGAGAGGCAATGATTGGAGTCAATTGCCGCCGGTCCATGTCTTCGGCAAAAAGGCTCTTCATGCTCTGCCGCATAACCGGGTCTAAGCCGTCAAAAACTTCGTCTAAGAGCAGGTACTTGGTGTTAGTACATAATCCTAGCAGGATCGCCAATTGCCGCTTCATGCCCTTAGAATAGTCGTGTATGCGACGCTTTGGCTCTAAGCGAAAGTCCGCCAGCAGTCTGGCAAAACGTTCTTGGTCAAACTCCTGGTAAACCGCCGCGTAATCCCTGGCCATAGACTCCGCTGTGGCATTTGGGAAGAAGTAGGGGTCATCTGGAATGAAGCAAAACTTTTTCTTTGCGGCTGGATTGTCATAAACTGGCAAGCCATCAATAGTGATATGCCCAGAAGTCGGCCGCAGGATGCCTGCGATCATCCGCAAGAGGGTGCTCTTGCCGGCCCCGTTGGTCCCGATCAAGCCAAAGACCCGGTCTTCTTCAATGGTCAGGTTAAGGTTCTTAATGGCCTCTGTCTGCCCATAATCCTTGCTTAGTGCATCAATCTCGATCATCTTCTGCCGCCTCCTCCATGGCCTCAGCAAATAATTCCTGTGGATTCAGGCCTACTGCTTGAATCTCCTTAATTAAATCAATCATTTTCCCTTTCAGCTCTTCTTTTTGCTTGCTCTTCAGCGTTTCATTGGCCCGGACGAAATTCCCCCGTCCCTTGACGCTGTAAATGTATCCCTCCCGTTCCAGCGCGGCGTATGCCTTCTGCACTGTATTAGGGTTAGTCGACAATTCCATGGCCAACTTCCGCACAGACGGCAGCTGCTCATCTGGCAGCATGACTCCGGTCAGAATCAGCTGCCTGTACCTGTCCGCGATCTGCTGGTAAATCGGCCGGCTGTCCAAATAGTCAATAAAGTCCACTAGCTCGCTCCTTTCTAGCTGTCTCTACTGTACTATTTATTCTAGTACACAAAAGACGAATTGGCAAGTAATTAGCAAAAAGAAAATAGATTGTTTCTAAAGTAAAATAAGCAGCCAAGAAAATTTAGAAAGAAAAGAATAAGACAGAAAGGAAAAATAAATGCAAAGACAAAAGAAGCAGGTGGATACCTGCTTCTCAGTGACGGTCCATGCGGGATTTGAACCCGCGATCTCCTCCGTGACAGGGAGGCGAGATA
>OLNW01000610.1_pt1 | contig 40929 bp, 40 predicted proteins | sample 1672121 | NCBI WGS metagenome assembly OLNW01 (sample SAMEA3136648, study PRJEB25190) | human gut metagenome
CTGCACGTACGGTTCTGTATAGGGGCTAGTGTCGTGAGGCACTTGTCTACTAGACGGTGATAGTATTGCAGAAAGACCTGTTATACAAGAAGTTTTAGATGAAGTAAGAATTGGAATGTGGAGTGGAGTATTAGTTGTAGAAGTAGAAAGACTTGCACGTGGGAATACTAAAGACCAAGGTATTGTAGCAGAGGCATTTCAAATATCAAATACAAAAATAGTAACTCCGATGAAAATTTATGACCCATCAAACGAATTTGACCAAGAGTACTTTGAGTTTGGATTGTTTATGTCTAGAAGAGAATACAAAGTAATAAATAGAAGATTGCAAAGTGGAAGAGTATCATCAGTAGGCGAAGGCAAATATGTAGGAAGTATACCACCATTTGGATATGACAGAATGAAAATACCAAATGATAAAGGATATACTTTAAAGATAAATAGTGAGGCTGATATAGTAAAAACTATATTTGAATTATATGCATATAATGATATTTCAATTAATGAGATTGCAAGACAGTTAAATAAAATGGATTTAAAACCACGAAAATCAGGAAAGTGGACTATAAGTACGGTAAAGGATATATTAAGTAATCCTGTATACATAGGCAAAATAAAGTGGGATTCTAGAAAAACAGTCAAAGTATATAAAAATGGAAAAATTGTAAAAACAAGACCTAGAAGTCAAGAGTATATTGTAAAAGATGGTATTCATGAACCAATAATAGATGTGAAGACATGGAATATAGTTCAAGAAAAAAGAAGTAAAAATACAGCACCTGTTCCACATAATGATGTAATACAAAATCCACTTACACGGAATAGTTATTTGTGGTAAGTGTGGAAAAAATATGCAAAGAAGACCTTATAAAAAATATGGTAAAGACGAATCTCTTATTTGTGCAAATCCCGAATGTGATAATATAAGTTCAAAATTATATATTGTAGAAGATAAAATTGTAGATTCATTAAGAGAATGGTTAAAGGAATATAAGATAGACTATGATAAATATTTAAAAGAAAATTCAAAGAGTAAAACTGAAATTTATGAAGAACAAATAAATAGGCTACAAAAAGATTTAGAAAAAGAAGATAAAAAGCTGATGAAAATATATGAGTTTTATGAAGAAGGAACTTATACAAAAGAAGTATTTACACAAAGGTCTAGAATGATTTCTGATTCTATTGCTGAAATAAATAAAATGATAAATGAATATGAAATTAAAATAGAAGAAGAGAAAAAGCAAGAAGAAAATAAAGAACATATAATACCTGAAATTGAAAATGTTATAGATATGTATAATATTCTAGAAAATGCAGAAGAAAAGAATAATCTATTAAAAACTGTAATAGAAAAAGTTGTATATACAAAAACTAAAAAAGCTATAAGAAAGGATTCAGACCCTACAGAGTTTGAATTAGATTTATATCCAAAAATTGCAAAAATAAGTTAATAAAATCTTGATAAATGATGGTTTGCTTAGAGTCTCCTAATTATCAGCAATTGATAACATTTTGGAGCATACAGGGCAAATCATCATTTGCTTTAAAAATGCATGGAAAATATCGGCAAAACCCTTGCAAATAAAAGGAAAGAGAGTATTGCTTAGTTATCGACTATTGATAACTTCTTGGAGCATATTCTTCTGTACCTATATCATTTAAAATTGCTTTTGCATTTTCATCTGGCATAGCAAATCTTTGAGATAAATAACGAAGAGAAGCAGCAAGTTCTCCATCAGGGCCACCATATTGAGAAATTATATATTTAGCAAGTCTAGGATTTGGACATTTTATATTAATTGGGTATTGTAATACTTTATTATAAGTCCACATTAAAAATTCCCCCTTTCCCAAGGCCATGGTCCTTCAAGCCATCTCCATTTATTACATGGGCAAGCTATAGTAAGAGGTCCAAATGCCTTTTGATATTGTTCCATTAATTCATTAAGTCTTGTAGCATATTCTCTATGAAGACGAAGAGCTTTTTCATCATCTTCGTGAGTATCTAAATATTCTGCAAGCTCTACAATTGCAAATTTTAAACAACGAATTTTTTGAAGCATTTCTTCTCTGGTTTCTTGTTCTTTTTCACAAGTTTCCTCAGCTCCAATATTAGTAAATTCGTAAGAGTAAACTGGAATTCTTGGAGTAGTGTTGCAACTTGAAGTACGGCAACAATTATTATTATTATTATTATTTTGATTTCCACCAATTCCAGCAGTTGTAGGAATAGCATTAGGATAATCAGTATTTTCTACCATCATATTAGCATTATTATTCATCATATAGTTATTATTGCAATTACAATTGCAGCCACAGCTACAATTTCTATTTTCATTTTCTAACATTTGTTACACCCCTCTCCAATAGTGTTCATAGCTTTTATAAAAGCATTTTCCTCAACAGATTGACATGGTGAGTATGGACTAACAAGTTCAGGGAAAATAGTTCCCATTTTTAGTCCAACACATGGAGTGAAAGTCTTATCCATTGTTTGAATAGGAACGTAACTTTGTGCAAGTAAAGGATTTTGAGGGAATACAGATTCGCCTTGTTCAAAACCACAATTACATGAATTATCATCATTTTTTGTATAATAATCAGCTGCAACACCATAATCATTGCAAATTGTTTCTAAAACATTTTGGTCAAAATTATTTTGGCAGCAGTATCTTTTGTATTTACAATTATACATGTTTAAAGCCTCCTTTTTAATTTAAAAGATTTATAGTATATATTATGAAAAAAGACGAAAAATGTTACAAAAAGGGGAAATGTGTAAGAATTATGTAAAACAAATTTAGTAATTTGTCTGGACTTTTATGAATAAATATTATATAATAGATAAGCTAAAAAGGAAGGTGAAAACAAATGTTAGACACAATAAAAAGTCGTTATAAGGTAACAAAGTCACCAGAACAAGCCTCATATGAACAACAAATAGGGCTAAAACAAAATGAAGAGTATAGAAAAATGGTAGAAAAAACTTTTTTACAAATAGTCAACTTATTTATTGGAAAATACAAAGGTGTTTCAATAGAACCACCTAGGGGAAGAGAAAAATCTTATAAAAGTTTAAAAGGAAAAATAGATAAATTAGAAATAGAAAGACTTTGCAAATTATATGCAATAGAAGGAATTAGCAAGGAAGACAAAAAAAGGTTGTGCAATTTGGTAATAAGTCATATAGAACCAAATGGAGATAAAGAAAAAACGGCTGAAATACAAAAAGAAATTGAAGATATATTTTATGGAGAAATAAATTCATTTGAACAAGTAGAAAAATTAATAAGTAAAAAACAATTAAGTGACAATATGAAAACAGCATGCTTAAGGGTAAGTAAAATAAGGCTTGAAAATGGTGAAAACTTAAAAAATGAAAAAATATTAAATGACATAGAAAACAATTTTGGGCAAGAAGCGGCAGCAAGAGAAAATAAAGAGGAAAAAGATTTATTACATTGGGAATGTGTAGAAGAAGTAAAGAATAGTAAATCAATAGAAAAATTGCATAGACCAATGGAATATTTAAAAGCAAAGGATTTAAGAGCTTTTAAAATAGTTATTGCAAATGTGCCAGATGATGCAAAAACAGAAAATGGACAATTGCAGAAAATAATAGAAGAAAGAAAAAATGCTCCAGAGGACGAAATAAAAAAATACAATGCTAAGTGTTGTATAGAATTAGAAAAAGATTTTGCTCAATATCTGTTAAAGAATACAGAAATACTACAAAAAATGGGCATTCAAATTTTAAATGAAGGATATAAAAGAAAAAATAAAGCAAATGGATACATAGCAGACCATATAAAATTTTCATATATAGAACATCCAGAATATACATTTGAATTGCAACTTCGTTCTTTGTACATAGAAGAATTGTCAAGAGCGAATGGACCAGCAGCACATGATAAAAGGTCAGGAAAAGCGCGAATATTTCCGAATACAGAAAATAGCGAAGAATTTATAAAACAATTAAAACAAAGCGTTCCAGACTATACAATACTAGAAAGAGCGGAAAAAGGCTATAAAATAAAAAATTGTACATTAATGGAAAACATGTTGGAATATTATTTGGGCTATATAGATACAAATTCACCAGAATACCAAAAAGGTGTAAAACATGTAAGAAAGTACATGGAGGAGAACAAACTAAATAAAGAACTAAAATAATTAGAAAAAACAAAAAGGCATATATAAAATATCGAATATTTGATTTTTTATATATGCTACTTTTTTATGCTCTTTTACTTAATACATAAATTTAGAAAAATTTGATGATAGCATGAAGTTTCGTTCCATCCTCACTTTTTATGGTAATAAAATGTTCGCCTTCTACAAAAGAATAGAAGCATTTTAATTTTTCACCAAGCAAAGCAGAAGTTTTATACATAATTTCGAAATTGTTAAATTTGTTGTTTTCATATATTTCTTCAGGAAGAGCTTCGTAAGCCAAATCTAAGTAATAAGAATTATGCATATGGTTATTAATATCAATATCTCTCCTAGAAACAGTATATTCATAAATACTAGAATAACTTTCAGGCTCATGAAGTTTTTTAAATTCAAAATTATCTCCAAAAACAGATTTAGAATCATAAATATATTTACGAACTAAATCATCCGTTATATGAACCAACCCTTTATCAAAATGAACCAAAGTCCACTTGGAAGTAGCAATAACACATAGTTCATTATTACTATCATAAAGCTCAAAATCACGCATACAACAAGCTCTTTTAATTCCTCTAGACCAAGTTCTAACTTTAACAGGATTACCATCATACTTAAGATTTTTTAAAACTTTAACTTTCCAATGTAAAAGAATCCAGCTTAGTCGAGTCTGTTCAATATCTTTTATACCAAGCCCAGCATCATTAGATTGAAAGCCACCAATATCTTCAAAAAAAGATAAAATACCTTTATTAGAAAGTTCTAAATCAGAATTAATATCTCTAATAGTTAAATCAAATTCTTTTTCACAATATGCCATTTAAAATCACTCCTTAAAACTTTAACAATTATAGCACAAAATTTATAAAATGCTACAAAAAATATAAAAATTATGTTAAAATTACTTTTGTGACGCATTTAGGACGTTTCTTTTGGCGTCAAGCGTCCCTTTTGCGTCATTAATGAAAATATAAATATTAAAAAAAGAGGTAAAGATGTTAGAAGAATTGATAAAATGTAAGGTATGCCCACATAAATGCAAAGTAAATAGGTTAGAAGGAAAGATAGGAAGATGCAAATGTAATGACAAAATAAAAATTGCGTTAGTATCAACACATATGTATGAAGAACCATGTATAAGTGGCACAAATGGTTCTGGAACGATATTTTTTTCTAATTGCAATTTGGCATGTAAATTTTGCCAAAATTATGAAATAAGCCAGTTAGGAAAAGGTCATGAAATTACAATAGAAGAACTTGCGAGTGTTATGGTAAAACAACAAGAAGCGGGAGTTCATAACATAAACTTGGTAACACCAACTATGTATGCATACCAAATAATAGAAGCGATTAAGATTGCAAGAAAAAATGGATTAAATATTCCTATAATATACAATTCAAATGGGTATGAAAATATAGAAACAATAAAAGCTTTAAAAGGCTACATAGATGTATATTTACCAGATTTAAAATATTACTCGAATGAAATAGCTGTAAAATATTCAAAAGCACCTAATTATTTCGAAATTGCAAGTAAAGCAATATTAGAAATGATAAACCAAGTAGGAGAGCCTATATTTGATGAAGCTGGAATGATAAAAAAAGGAGTAATGATAAGACATTTAGTACTTCCAAATCACATTCAAAACAGCAAAAATGTTTTAAAATGGATAAAAGAAAACATTCCAGAGAAAATCTATATAGATGTAATGGCACAATATTTTCCTACATACAAGGCAAAAGAAGATGAATTGATAAACAGAAAATTAACAAAAAGAGAATATAAAGAAATAGAAAATTATTTTTACTTGTTAGATTTCAAGAATGGCTACATACAAGAACTAGGAGAACATGAGGAAGAATATGTACCAAAATGGGAATAGTAAAGAGCATTTGAAAACTAATGTGTATCAGAGTATTAAAAATGTCAATTAAAACCATAAAAATCGTTTACAAAAAAATATGCTTATGATAATATAAGCAAAAAAGTAATGGAGGTACTAAATATGACACAAGCAGACCAACATTTTATTGAAACATGTAAGAAAATAATAAAAGAAGGATATTCATCTGAAGGAACAGGAGTTAGAACTAGATGGGAAGATGGAGAAGAAGCGAATTATATATCATTAGTGGGAGTAACTAATGTATATGACGTAGGAAAAGAATTTCCTATGATAACCTTAAGAAATAATTCACAAACAGTAAAAAGAGCAATAGACGAAATATTATGGATTTGGCAAAAAAAATCTAATAATGTAAATGATTTGAATTCACACATTTGGGACCAATGGGCAGACGAAGATGGTTCAATAGGAAAAGCTTATGGCTATCAAATGGCTAAAAAATATCAATTTAAAACAAAAGAAGGAATAAAAGAAATGGACCAAGTAGATTATGTATTATATCTACTAAATCATGATCCAGCAAGCAGAAGAATAATGACAAATATATTCAATCATGAAGATTTAAAAGATATGAACTTAGAACCATGTGCATATGGAACACAATGGCTAGTTAAAGGTGGAAAACTTCATCTAATACTAAATCAACGTTCACAAGATATGCTTGCAGCTAATGGATGGAATACGATGCAATATGCAGCACTTCTTTGTATGTTTGCACAAGTAGCCGGTTTAGAAGTAGGAACTTTAACACACAATATAGGAGATTGCCATATATATGATAGACATGTTCCTTTAATAGAAAAATTAATAGAAGCGGAAAGTATGGATGTACATCCAAAATTAGTTATAAAAAATCCAACTAAAAATTTCTATGATTTTAAAGTAGAAGATTTTGAAATAGAAGGATATGATTATAATAAAGATATAAAACTTGGTAAAATTCCAGTTGCAATTTAACACAAGGGACGGTCCTTTTTGTTCCGAAATCGGAACATGGGGGACATTCCTTTAAAAAATGTTATAAAGAAAGAATAAAATAATAGGAGTGTCCCTAGTGTTCCGATTTCGGAACGAAAAGGACCGTCCCTAACGTTCGGAGGATAATAAAATGTTAAGTATTATAGTAGCAGTAGCAAAAAATAATGTAATAGGAAAAGATAACAAATTGATTTGGCATTTGCCAGAAGATTTGAAGAGATTTAAAGCTTTAACTACAGGTCATACCATAATAATGGGAAGAAAAACTTTTGAATCATTAGGTAGAATATTACCAAATAGAAAGCATGTAATATTATGCAATGATATGGAAATGAAGGTAGAAAATGAAAATGTGGAAATATTAGAAGATATTTCTATGTTAGATAAATATATTAATTCTAAAGAAGAAAACTTTGTAATAGGTGGTGCAACAATATATAAACTATTAATGCCATATGCAAATAAAATGTATATAACACACATTAATGAAGAATTTGATGGAGATGTTTATTTCCCAGAGATAAGTAAAGATGAATGGCAAATTGTTGAAAAAGAGCAAGGAATAAAAAATGAAGCTAATCCTTTTGATTATGAGTATGTAACATATGAAAGAATAAAATAAGAAAAGACAAACTGAAAAGTGAGAATAACCATAAAAAGTTATTTTCACTTTTTAAATTTTTAAGCCCGTCCCTAAAATTTATGCAAAATATTCAAAAAAGTAAAGCAAAAACACTTGACAAAATTAACAAAATGGTGTAAAGTATATTAGCATTACAAAATATAGACAAAAATATTATTTTTTGTAAAGAGGTGATTTTGTGGAGAAGAAAATTAAAATAAGTATGTTATGCGAGATTTATGGTAAATTATTAACCGAAAAACAGCTTGAAATCTTAAATGACTACTATAATAATGATTTATCTCTTACAGAAATTGCACAAAACAATAATATAACAAGACAAGCTGTTTTAGACAACATAAAAAAGGGGGAAAATAAACTTTTCGAGTTTGAAGAAAAGCTTTTAATTATGGAAAAGACAATAAAACAAGAAAAATTATTACAAGAAGTTCTATCAGAATTAAGTAAAATAGAAGATGCTTCATCAGACAAAAAAATTGAAAAAATATTAAATCACGTTAGAAAAGAACTAACTTGTTTAGTTTAAAGGAGGAAAAAACATATGGCATTTGAAGGATTATCTTCAAAACTTCAAGATATAACAAGAAAGTTGAGAGGAAAAGCAAGAATAACTGAATCAGATTTAAAAGAAATGTTAAGAGAGGTAAAACTTGCTTTGTTAGAAGCTGATGTTAACTATAAGATAGTTAAAGACTTTATTGCATCAGTTCAAGAAAAAGCTTTAGGCCAAGATGTATTAAAATCATTAACTCCAGGACAACAAGTTATAAAAATTGTTAAAGATGAATTAGTAGAACTTTTAGGTGGAGAAGAAAGCAAAATTAATTTTACTCCAAATCCTCCAACAGTAATAATGTTGGTTGGGCTTCAAGGTTCAGGAAAAACAACAACAGCAGGAAAACTTGCTAATCTATTAAGAAAACAAGGTAAAAAGCCATTACTTGTAGCGTGTGACATATATAGGCCAGCAGCTATAAAGCAATTACAAGTAGTAGGAAGACAATTGGATATACCAGTATATGCAAACGAAAACTCAAAAGATGTAGTACATATTGCAAAACAAGCAATGAGTGTAGCAATGTCTAAAATGAATGATGTAGTTATTTTAGATACTGCAGGTAGACTTCATATAGATGAAGAACTAATGCAAGAACTAAAAAATGTAAAACAAGGTGTAAAACCACACGAAATACTGTTGGTAGTAGACTCTATGATAGGTCAAGATGCAGTAAATATTGCACAAAGTTTTAACGAAAATCTAGGAATAGATGGTGTAGTACTTACAAAATTAGATGGTGACACTCGTGGCGGTGCAGCATTATCTGTTAAAAAAGTAACAGGTAGACCAATTAAATTTGCAGCAACCGGCGAAAAATTAAGTGATATTGAAGTATTTCATCCAGACAGAATGGCATCTAGAATATTAGGAATGGGTGATGTATTATCAATCATAGAAAAAGCTGAAGAATCATTTGATTTAGAACAAGCTGAAAAATTTGAAAAACAATTAAGAAAAAAAGAATTCGATTTAGACGATTACTTAACACAATTAAGACAAGTTAAGAAAATGGGTTCATTTTCATCACTACTTAAGATGATACCGGGAATGGCAAACATTAAAGATTTAAAAGTAGATGACAAAGAATTTGTAAGAATTGAAGCAATGATTTGTTCTATGACAAAAGAAGAAAAAAGAAATCCTAAACTTCTTAATGCAAGCAGAAGGGTTCGCATAGCAAAAGGCAGTGGAACAACGGTACAACAAATAAATCAATTTATGAAATCTTTTGAAATGACACAAAAAATGATGAAAAAAATGCAAGATGGAAAAAGCTTAAAGAAAATGATGAAAGGAATCAATCCAGAAGATTTAAAAAGATTCAAATAAAAATAAGAAATTAGAAGTTCAGCTTCTGATTTCTATAAAAAAGTTATTAATTTTAAAAATATACAATTCGAAGAAAGAAATTAGAAAAGAGGAAAGAAAGACTTCTTGCTTCAATACTCTAACTTCCAACTTCTACTTATCAGGAGGTGAATTTTATGGTAAAAATAAGATTGCAAAGAGCAGGTGCTAAAAAAGCTCCATTCTATCACATTGTAGTTGCTGATTCAAGAAGCCCAAGAGATGGAAAAATTATTGAAAAAATAGGTTCATATGACCCAATGACAAATCCATCAACAATAGTTATAGACAAAGAAAAACTAGCTACATGGACAAAAAATGGTGCAAAACCAACAGAATCTGTAAAAGCATTAATAGAAAGAGCATAAGGCTAGGAGGAATTTTAAATGAAAGAAATTCTAGAAACATTAATTAAAAGCCTTGTAGAAAAACAAAATGACGTTACAATTACTGAAAAACCAGAAGAAAAACAAACTGTGTACGAAGTAAAGGTTGCAGAAAGTGATATGGGAAAAGTAATTGGAAAACAAGGTAGAGTTGCTAAATCAATTAGAACTGTAATGAAATCTATTGCAGGAAAAGAACACAAAAAAATAGTAATTGAATTTTTAGGTTAAGAGGAAAAAATGCAAGAATATTTTGAAGTAGGACAAATTGTTAATACATTTGGAATAAAAGGCCAACTTAAAGTAAAACCTTTTACAGATGATATGGAACGATTTGAAGAATTAAAAACTGTATATATATGCAAAAAAAATGAAATGAAAAAAGTTGAAATAGAAGATGTTAAATATAATAAACAATGTGTTTTACTTAAAGTAAAAGGAATTGAAGATTTAACTGAGGCAGAAAAATATAAAGGTCTATTTTTAAAAATAGATAGAAAAGATGCTAAAAAACTTCCTAAAGATACTTATTTTATTGCAGATATATTAGGCTTAGAAGTATATACAGATGAAGGCGAACTTTTAGGAAAAGTCGATGATATATTTCCTACAGGAGCTAACGATGTATATGTTGTAAAAAATGAACTTGGAAAACAAATATTGTTACCAAGTATTCCAGAAGTTATAAAAGAAATTGATTTAGAAAAAGGAAAGGTAATAGTTCACTTAATTGAAGGTTTAAGATAAGAAAGGAAAAATAAAATGCGATTTGATGTGTTAACACTTTTCCCAGAAATGTTTGTACCATTACAACAAAGTATTTTGGAAAGAGCACAAAAAAATGGAAATATCGATATTAATTTAATTAATATTAGAGATTTCTCAAAAGATAAACACAAAAAAGTAGATGATACTCCATATGGTGGAGGAGCCGGAATGGTTATAAGACCAGATGTAGTATATGACGCTTACAATTCTATTGAAAATAGAGAAAATGCAAAAGTAATTTTTCTTTCACCACAAGGTAAAACCTTAAACCAACAAAAAGTAGAAGAATTATCAAACCAAGAACATCTTATCTTACTATGCGGACATTATGAAGGAATAGACCAAAGAGTATTAGATAAAATTGTAGATGAGGAAATATCTATTGGAGATTATGTTTTAACAGGAGGAGAACTTCCAAGTATGGTTCTTATAGACGCTGTTTCAAGATATGTAGATGGTGTACTAAACAAAGAATCTATAAAAGAAGAATCTTTTTCAAATAATTTATTAGAATATCCTCAATACACAAGACCAGAAACTTTTTTAGATGAAAAAGTTCCAGAAGTTCTGATTTCAGGTCATCATGAAAATATTCGCAAATGGAGAGAAGAACAATCAAAAATAATAACAAATAAAAAAAGACCAGATTTAATGATAAATTTGGAAAAATAAAAGTGTGATAAACACAAAATTAAAAAGCGCCATTCAATAAATTAGTAAGAATGCGACACTTAAATAAAGAAGGGAGATATCAACATGGATATTATAAAATCAATTGAACATGAACAATTAAAAAATAAGATTCCTGACCTTCATGTAGGTGATACAATTAGAGTACACCAAAGAATTAAAGAAGGAAACAGAGAAAGAATTCAAGTATTTGAAGGAATAGTAATTAAAAAACAAGGTGGAGGATTAAATGCAACATTTACTGTAAGAAGAGTAGCTTATGGTGTTGGTGTAGAAAAAACATTCTTAATTCATTCACCAATGGTAGAAAAAGTAGAAGTAGTAAGAGTTGGTAAAGCAAGAAGAGCTAAATTATACTATTTAAGAGATAGAGTTGGAAAATCTGCTAAAACTAAGGAAAACTTAAGAGCAAGAATTGAAAACAAAGAAATTATAGTTAAAGAAGAACTTGTAGAAGAACCAGTAGTAGAAGTTAACGAAACAGTTGTAGAAGAAGTTATTGATACTGCAGAAGCACCAAAAACTGAAGAATAAAAAGAATTCTAAACTCCGAGCTCTGACATTAATGTAATAAAATTGTAATAATTAAAAGCAAAAAAAATGTTGACGATTGTAAAAAAATGTTTTACAATATTAACAGAAAGTAAGGAGAATTTATATTTTTTGGTATATTTTAATGGAAAATATAAATACTAAATAATAATTCAGAAGAAAAAGGAGAAAAGAAATATGAAAAAAATGAGTATCAAAAAAGAAATTTTAATAATTGTAATGGTAGTGCTAATGCTAGCAGTTGTTTCAACAAAAGTATTAGCAACAGGTAATGGTGGACCAATTTCTATTAATATTATTGCTCCATCAACAGAAGCAAACACAACTACTAATACAACTACTAATACAACTACAAACACAGCTACAAATACAACTACAAATGTAGTTGCACCAGTTACAACAAATACTGTAAGCAATTATCAAAACACAACATTACCACAAACAGGTGATGCAAGTGACTATGCAATATTTGCACTAATAGCAGTAGCTATAGGAGTTGCAGCATATGCATATAAAAAAGTTCAAGACTATAATATAAAATAGTATGAAAAGAAAATAGATAGTTTTATCTATTTTCTTTTGCTTTTATTACGATTCTTGTTCCTTTTATAGAGTTACAAGTAATTAGTGTAACTTCTCTTGCTCCGTTTGTATCTTGGCTCATACAGGAAACATCATCAGCATTTACCTCTAATTTTTTATAAATAACATACTCGATTTTATTTGAATTCAAATCATATATTTCAATTGTGTCACCAGTATTTAAAGAAGAGAGCTTGCCAAAATGTTTTTGGTTTATATAATTATGCCCAGCTATACATAAATTGCCTATTTCATTTGGCATAGGGCCATAAAAGCGGCAAGGTGAAAGTTCTAAAAGTTCATTTGAAACAGTAGACAAAATAGGATACATTAAATCAATTTTACTAATCTTAAGTAGGCCAATAACAAAAGGTTCGAAAGTTTCAGCTTCAAGTGTAGAAGAAGAAGTTTTTGTGGCTGAATAATTACTAGTATTATAATATAAATTTTGAATATTAAAATTACTTGCTAAATTTTTTGAAATTTTTTCTTTTTTATAGGAATTATATTTTAATAAAAAATACAAAATAAGAAAAAATAGTATTAAAGAAATTGCAGAAAATAAAATAATTTTAAATTTTTTTGCAATGATATTTGTATTATATTTGGGACTGTAATTTAAATCTAAATTACTTTCTAAAATTTGATTCATAATACTTACCTCACATAAAATAAACATTTATTTATATTATTAACAAAAACATAAAAAATATGTCGAAAAAATAAAAATAAGATAATGTCGAAAGCGGTCGTATGATTTTTCTTGCAATTATGATAAAAATATGTTAACATAAGACTATGCAATTTGAAATGACAATTGCATGATATTTATCAAAAGCAAAAATTGAAATGGAGAAGAAAGGTAATGGAGTATATAAAAATAAAAGATGCAATGATTCCATTAAAAGTACAGACATATAATAATTCTAAAAGTTTAAAATTGTATTTTAAAAATGGAATATTAAAAATAACCAAAACGCCATATACTTCACAAGCTACTGTAGATGCACTTATAGAAGCATATAAAGAAGAAATATATGAAAACTTTATAGACATACAAGCAAAGGCAAAAGGAAAATGGTCAGACAGGAAAGAAATGCTATATAAAGGTGAAAAATATAATATAGTTAAAGAATATAATGAAAAAAATATTATAAAAATGAGTGTAAATGAAAACGAAAAAATAATAAAAATAGAACTTCCAATACAAATAAAAGGAACAGAAAGCGAAGAAGACTATATTTTAAAGGCAATGCGAAAAATGCTAAAAAATGCTACAGAGCTAATTTTACAAGAAAGACTTCCATATTGGAGTAAGAAAACTAAAATAGGGTATTCAAAAGTAATAGTAAAGGATATGACGAGTAAGTTTGGAAGTTGCATGCCATATGAAGGCCTATTAAAGTTTACTAGCAGGTTAGCAATGTTAAAACCAGAAGGAATAGATGCAGTAGTAGTGCATGAGTTATGTCATATGGCACAGCCAAACCATAGCAATAAATTTTATGAATTAATAGAAAAATATCTTCCAAACTATAAAGAAATAGATAAATATTTAAAAAGTACAAGCATTAAATAGTACAGGCAAATTAAAGCTTGTGCTATTTTTTATATTATGGGAAAGTTTAGCAAACTTCTATAGAATATAAAAAAGTAAATTGAAAAAGCTAAAACCTATTTATTTAAAGTTAGAAAAAAATATATAAAAATTCATAAAATTGTTTCTTTTTTTTTGCTCTTATGATAGAATGATAAACGAAAATAAAATAAACAAGGAGGACTATGTACATGCCTGATTTAAAGTACAAACGTGTTCTATTAAAATTAAGCGGAGAAGCAATAGGAGGGCAAGAAGGAAGAGGAGTGGACGCTAAAACTTTAGGAAAAATATGTGACGAAATAAAGAAAATTGTAGATTTGGGTGTAGAAGTGGCAATAGTAGTAGGTGGAGGCAATTTTTGGAGAGGCAGATATGGACATCAAATGGAAAGAACAACATCAGATTACATGGGAATGCTTGCAACTACAATGAATGGCTTGGCACTTCAAGACTCACTAGAAGCAAGAGGACTAGATACAAGACTTCAAACTGCTATAGAAATGAGGCAAATTGCAGAACCATATATTAGAAGAAAGGCAACAAAGCATTTAGAAAAAGGAAGAGTAGTTATATTTGCTTGTGGAACTGGAAATCCATTTTTTACAACAGATACTGCAGCAGCACTTCGTTCAGCCGAAATAGATGCAGAAGTAATATTACTTGCAAAAACAATAGATGGGGTATATTCAGCAGACCCAAAATTAGATAAAAATGCAATAAAATATGATGAAATAACATATTTAGATATTTTAAATAAAGACCTAAAAGTTATGGATTCAACAGCAACATCACTTTGCAAAGATAACCAAATACCACTTATTGTATTTGGAATAGATGAACCAGAAAATATTGTAAAAATAGTAAATGGTGAAAAAATAGGAACATATGTAAAATAGAGGGGAAAAATGATAATATTAATATTATTAAATATATTTTTTATTATATATGCTTATGTAAAATATTATAAATTTCCTAAAAATATAGAAGACAAAACTAAAGAAATAGAAGCTGAAGATTCAATTGTAATAGGTTATATAAATGATTTGAATTTTAATAATAATTATGATTTAATTTTAGCAGAAATAATAGATTTAAATGTAAAAGGCTATATAAAAATAAATTATGGAAAAGAAAGCCTTGAAAAATATGACTACACAGTTAGCTTAAATATAGATATGGCTTCAACTAAGTTAAACAGATATGAATTATTAGCTTTAAATTTTTTGTTTTCTAATAAAATGGAAATAACAAAGACTGAACTAGAGGAAAAAATAAACAATATTTATGAACTATATAATATTCAATTTAAAGAATTAGAAGAAGTTTTAAATGAAAAAATTACAAAAGAAAATATAATAGATAAAAAGAAGGAAAAGGTATTAACAAAGACAACTAAATGGACAATAAAAATATCTATTTTGTTAGTTTTAGGAATAAGTATTTTAAATGCAATTGGTGCTTTATATTTTTCAAGAATATATGTATTAATATATGCTTTTGAAAAAATAGTATTAGCAGTAATGCTACTAAAAGCAAATCCATATACAGAAAAAGGAAAAATTTTAAAATATAATCTTGAAAAATATAAACTAGGACTAGAAGAAAAAGAATTTTTTACAGAAAATGAAACAATGGAGCAAGCAGTAGTAAATAAAGAATTTGCCAATTCAATTGCTTTACATATAAATACACAAGCAAAAAATACCTTTATGGATAATAAAATATTACAAAACTCTCATGAAGTTTTGAAAAAGACAATAACAAATACCATACTAATTCTTTTTGCATTAGTAGTGTTGATGTTATTAGTAACAATAATAATGGTTACACTATCAAAAGGTGCTCTAGCATGGCTATGCATATTTATAGCTATAGGAGGAGCTTGCATTGCAGATGTAACATTATATAAAAAGAAATAAAGAAAAGGAGAAAAGGAAATGGATTATACAAGCATAGAAGAAAGAATGAAAAAAACAATAAGTGTTTATGAGGAAAATTTATCAGAAATAAGAGCAGGAAGAGCAAATCCTGCAATATTAAATAAAATATCAGTAGAATATTATGGAACAGCAACACCAATTAATCAAGTGGCAGGAATTTCAGTTCCAGAAGCTAGATTAATAGTAATTCAACCTTGGGATATGAGCGTACTAAAAGAAATAGAAAGAGCAATACTTGCTTCTGACATAGGAATAACACCAAATAATGACGGAAAAGTAATAAGATTGAACTTCCCAGAACTAAACGAAGAAAGAAGAAAAGAATTAGTAAAAGAAATAAAGAAAATGGGAGAAGAATCTAAAGTAGCAATAAGACAAGTAAGAAGAGATGGATTAGATGAATTTAAGAAAATGCAAAAAGACTCAGTAATTACAGAAGATGACTTAAAACAAGCTGAAGAACAAATTCAAAAATTAACAGACAAATATGTAGAACAAATAGACAAAGTAACAGAAGCAAAAGAAAAAGAAATAATGACTTTATAAAATAATAGAAATACTCTGCGAGGGACATTTCTTATCCTTATAGGAATACCATAGGAAAAGAAGTGTCCCCGACAGAAACTAGAGCAAGATAGGAGAAAAAATGGAAAAAGAAAATATGCCAAAACATATTGCAATAATAATGGATGGAAATAGAAGATGGGCAAGAAAAAAAGGATTAGAACCTAAATTAGGTCATAAAGAAGGTGCAAAAACCTTAGAAAAAATAGTTCGTTATGCCAATAAAATAGGCCTAGAATACATTACAGTATATGCATTCTCAACAGAAAACTGGAAAAGAACCAAAGATGAGGTAGGGGCGCTTATGCTTTTACTTCAAAACTATTTAGATGATTATAGTAAAAGAGCAGATACAGAAAATATAAAAGTAAAAGTTTTAGGAGATATTTCAGCCTTATCAGAAGGAATGCAAAAAAGCATTAACAAATGTATGGAAAGAACTAAAAACAATACAGGAGTAACCTTTAATATTGCAATAAATTATGGTGGAAGAGATGAAATCGTAAAAGCAGTAAGGAAAATCTCAGAACAAGTAAAAGAAGGAAAAATAAATATAGAAGATATTAACGAACAATTAATATCAGATAATTTATATACAGCAGGAGAGCCAGACCCAGATTTACTAATTAGAACAAGTGGTGAGCTAAGAACTAGTAATTTTTTACCATGGCAAATAGTATATTCTGAGTTTGTATTTGTAGAAAAAAATTGGCCAGATTTTGAAGAAAAAGACTTAGATGAAGCAATAGAAATCTACCAAAAAAGAAATAGAAAGTTTGGAGCAAAGTAAGAAAGGAATGTAACATGGATTTAAAAAGATTATCATCAGCAATAATAGGGCTTCCACTAGTGGCAGCAGTATTAATATTTGGAAATAAATATTTAGTAGATATATGTATAAGTATAATAGCAATAATGGCTTTACATGAGTATTTTCATTGCTTTAAAGAACAAAATGAGAAAAAGAATTTAAGTTGGATAGCATATATTTGTGCAGCCTTAATATCTTGCATACATATAATACCTTCAGAATATGTACTAAAAGTAATAGCGGCAACTATACCAGTTTCAATTTTAGTATTGTTTTCTCAAGTAATAGCAAGTAATATGAAATACAACATAAAAGATATAGCAATAACATGTTTTGGAATTTGCTATATTGTAATATTTTTAATGTATATTCCAATAATTCGCGAAATGGAAAATGGAAGAATATTAATATGGTACGTATTTTTTGCAGCTTGGGGAACAGATATATTTGCATATTTAATAGGTAGAAAATTTGGAAAGCACAAATTTACTCAAATAAGTCCAAACAAAAGTATTGAAGGATGTATTGCTGGAACTATAGGAGCAGTTGTAGCAATGCTAATATATACTTTTATATGTAATACATATTTAGGAATGAATTTTAATTATTTATATATAATATTAATAGGAATAGTATTAAGCTTAGTAGGTCAAATGGGAGATTTAGCAGCATCTAGTATAAAAAGATATACAGGAATAAAAGATTTTAGCAATTTAATTCCTGGTCATGGAGGAATGTTAGATAGAATAGATAGTGTTATATTTATAGCACCATTTGCATATTTTCTATTCATGTTAATATAAAAAAGGAGATAAAAAATTGATTAGCTTTATCATAAATGCTTTAAAAATAATATTTGTATTAGGTTTTCTAATTTTAATACATGAGGCAGGACACTTTTTGGTGGCTAAATTATGCAAGGTTGCAGTTAATGAATTTTCTATAGGCTTTGGACCAATTATATGGAAAAAGCAAGGGAAAAATACAAAATATGTATTAAGGTTAATTCCACTTGGTGGTTTTGTAAACCTAGAAGGTGAAGAAGAACGTTCAGATAAAGAAGGCTCTTTTAGCAATGCAAGCATACCAAAAAGAATGGCAATTATACTAGCTGGTGGAACAGTAAACATTGTTTTTGCATTAATTGTTTATTTTATATTAATGACAAGCCTTGGAAACAATACATCTTTGGTAATAGATTCAACCATACCAGAATATGCAGCAGCTAGCACAAGTATTGAAGAGGGGGACAAAATAGTAAAAATAGATAATAAAAAAGTGCATACCAAAAATGATATAGATAAAGTACTAAAAAAAGCAGAAGGAAATACAATGCATATAGTTGTAAAACATAATGGAGAAAATAAAGATATCTATTTAGAGCCAACCAAAAAAGAATATTACAATACAGGAATATATTTAAAAGCGATTAGTTCAGGAGATTCTTGTAAAATTGTAGCAGTTGCAGCAAATAGCAGTGCAGAAAAAAGTGGAATAAAAGCAAATGATGAAATAGTAAAAATAAATGGAAAAGAAGTAAAAAATCAAACTGAAATAGTTGAAATAATGAACCAAGAAAAACAAAATGATATGGTAATTACAATAAAAAGAAACAATGAAGAAAAAGATATTACTATAACTCCAAGCGTAAACTATGAATATTATTTAGGTGTGTACTTTAAAAAAGCTGAAAATACGCTTGCAAATAATATGTATTATGCATTTTTTGAAACAGGGGATTTTGCATTTTCAATTTTTGAAAATTTAAAAATGTTATTTACAGGAAATGTAAGAGTAGACCAATTTATGGGGCCAGTAGGAATAGCAGAAGTTGTTGCAAAAACCAACAAAGTTCAAGATTTTGTAAATATACTAGCACTTATTTCTTTATCTTTGGGAGTTACAAACTTACTTCCAATTCCAGCGTTAGATGGTGGAAAGTTTGCACTTTTAGTAATTGAATTAATAAGAGGAAAGAAGATTAGTGAAAAAGCAGAAATTAACTTACAATTATTAGGTTTTGCATTTTTAATTGCATTATCTTTATATATTACTTACAATGATATACTAAGAATTTTGTAGTATAAAAATTAAATCTTTAAAAAATAAAAACAGATGCTTTTAAGGAGGAAGAAGAAAAAATGGAAAAAAATATTGAAGAAACAAAAGAGAAAACTATAAAAAAACCAAGAGCAGATGTAAAGAAAAAAGTAGAAGCTTTAGAAGAAAAAGTAGAAAATTTGTCAAATGAAATAATAGAGGATAGAAAAGCTAGTAAAAGAGAATTTAATAAAACTGTAAAAAAACATGACAAAGAAATAAAAGATTTAATAGAAGAATTTAATAATGCAATACAACAAATTAGTGATAGAATAGATGAAAAAGATAAAGAAAATGAAAACAAAATAAATACTAAACAACAAAACGAACAAACTCAATTTGAAGAACTAACAAAACAAATGAATGATGTGTTTGTGAAAATCCAAGAAGAAATTGAGGAACATAAAGAAAAGCTAGTAGAGTTTGAAAAAGATTTAAATCTAAGACAAGAAGAAAGTATAGAAAACAGTAAAAAGAAATTAGCACTTGAAATTGCAAGTGTGCAAAAACAGGCTGATGAAATAAAAGCAAGTTTAATTGAAAAGGAAAGTGAAATAGAAGAAAAAGGCAAAGAAATATTTGAAACTTGGAAAAAAGAAAACAATAAAAAACAAGCAGACTACAAAAAGAAATTAACTCAAAGTGTTAATTTAGGAAAAGAAGAAATGGCTAATAAAAGCCAAGAAATGCTTCAAAAGGTAGAAGAATTAAAGGCCTTTTATGAAGAAGGACAAGCAACTATTGAAAAAAATACAAAAGAAGCAATAGAAGAACAAAAACAATTACAAGAAAAAAATGAACAAGAGTTAGAAGAAAGCTTAACAAGAGAAATTGAGGACTATACAAACCATATAGACGGAAAAATTGAAAAGCTAGAAGAAAATACACAGAAAAAAATAAATGAATACAAAAATAAAATAGAAGAGCAAAAATATTACTATAATTCAACAATTGAAGAGTTGGTAAAACAGATAAATAAATTAGAAGAAGAGATTTCAAAGGTTGATAAAAAAGCTGAAGATGAATTTAAAGAAGAAATTTCAAAACAAAATGAAGACACTATAAAGCAAATAGAATTGCTAAAAAAACAATCAAACAAAAATGTGGATTTAACAAATAAAATTTTAAACAACTTAAAAATACAAGTTGATAAAAAATTGCAACAATTACAAAATCAAAATATAAAGTTAAAAGAAACACTACAATTAGGCTTACAAAAAATGCAAGAAAAGACTAAAAAACAAGATGAAACCATTAAAGAATTGGTATTAGAAAACCAAAAGATGGCTACAGAGCTTAAAAATATAAATTCAAAAAACACATTAACAAATGCAATGCTAGAAAAACAAATAGAAACAATATTAAAAAAGCAAATGAAGTTAAATAAAGAAGCAAATATTAGTAGAAATAGTGCTACAACAAGAATAGTGGAGGTAAGTAAAGAACCAAGAGTAGAAATAGCAGAACCACCAAAAACATCAAAAATAGTTCAACGTAGAATAGAAATGGTAGAACCAAAAAAACAAGTTGCAGGAAGTATTACAATGCCAATTGAAGAAAGTAAAAAAACAGCAAAAAACTATTTCGAAGATGAAGAAAATTCAATGTTATTTAGAAGAAAGAAAGGAAAAACACAATTATTAGGGCTTTTTAACACAGAAGATGACATATATTAAAAAACTTAGGGGGCTTAATTTATAAAAATGGATGGGGCAGCAAAAACATTAAAAGAAGTATTTAAAGACTTCTATTCAAACAATAAAGATTTGCTTAGTTCTACCGTAAAAAATGTAAATTTGTTTAAAAAAACAAATACCTTAGAAGTAGAACTTAATGTAGATAATAAATTAAAAATAAAAGATGTGTACAATTTTGAAAAATACTTAGAAACACGCTTCGGCATAAAAGAAGCGTGTATTAAGCTATTTTTTAAAGAAAATATGCATGAATTAGAAAACAATGAAAGCGTTTGTGAAACAAATAGCGAAGAAGATAATATTTCAAAAGAATGGCAAGAAATAATAGAATATATGGCAGTAAAGCATCCTATGACAAAAGCAATTTTAAATAATAGCAATATAACAATTGACCAAACCCAAGCAAATGTAATGCTTTCAATGAAAGGAAAAGAATTTTTAATTGCCAAAAAAATAGATGAAACATTATCAAATTTGTTATTTAATATTTATGGTAAAAAACTAAAAGTAAACTTTATAGAAAATATATCAGAAGAACAAATAAGAAAGCAACAAGAGTATGCGAAAAAACAAGAAGAAGAGCTTATAAAACATATGCAAGAAGAAATAAAACATGTAGAAGAAAATAGTCAAGAGCAAAATAAGCCATCAAAAGAAAATGTAGAACATACAGAAGTAGCAGGAGAGGAATTCTTTGGAGGAGATATACCAGTTCCAGATGAAGCATATCTTTCAGAATTAGAAGAAATGGAAGAAGAAAACAATATAATACTAGGAACTGCCTCAAAAGCAAAAGAATGCAAAGTAAAAATAAAAGATATAGAAGCAAGCAATAAAAGAATAACAATAGAGGGAAGAGTTGTAGAATGTACAGCAAGGGAAACTAAAACAGGTAAAGGAATGCTTATATATGACATATATGATGGAACAGGAATAATTACTTGTAAGTCATTTACTAAAAATATTGAAGAAGGAAACGAAGTAGCAAATAAAATAAAGAATGCAAGTGGAATAAAAACAATAGGAAAAGCAGGACTAGATTCATTTGCAGGTGATGTTACAATTATGGCAAATACAATATTAGAAGTAAATGGAGAAGATTTTCCAAAACTTCCTACAGATGATGAAGACTCACCATTAATTTTAGGGATGCACCCAGAAATAAAAGAACCACTAGTAAAAATACAAGATTTAGGCGTAGAATCTGGAAATGTAGCTATAGATGGCGAAGTTATATCTATGGAAGACAGAGAACTAAAAGGTGGAAAAATACTTTTAAGTATTGCTGTATATGACGGAACAAGCACTATTACATGTAAGGCGTTTTTAACAAAAGAAAATAGCAAAAAAATAATGAGCAAAATAAAAGAAGCAAAAGGAATAAGACTTGCAGGAAAAGCAGGAATGGATACTTTTGCAAACGAACTAACAGTAATGGCAAACACTATTATAAAATCAAATGGAATAAAAAGAGAAACAAGAATGGACAACTCCCAAGTAAAAAGAGTTGAACTTCACATGCACACTCAAATGAGTCAAATGGATGCCGTAACACCTGTTACAGACCTTATAAAAAGAGCAATGAAGTGGGGAATGAAGTCAATTGCAATTACTGACCACGGAGTTGTACAAGCTTTTCCAGATGCGCACAAAATGTTAGGCTATGACAATCCAGATATGAAAGTTATATATGGTGTAGAAGCATATTTAGTACCAGATAAATCAAATGTAGTATCATTTTCTAAAAATCAAAACATAGAAGATTCTACATTCTGCGTATTAGACTTAGAAACAACAGGACTTTCATTTAGAACAGAAAAAATCACAGAAATAGGAATTATGAAAGTTAAAAATGGAGAAGTAATAGATAGTTTTTCAACATTTGTAAATCCTGAAAAACCAATACCACCAAAAGTTGTAGAAGTAACAAATATTACAGATGATATGGTAAAAGATGCACCAACAATAAATGAAATATTCCCTAAAATGTTAGAATTTATTGGAGAAGATAGTATATTAGTTGCACACAATGCAGACTTCGATATAGGTTTCTTAAAATATAATGCAAAACAATTAGGTTATACATTAGAAAATACATATTTAGATACATTAAGACTTGCAAAACTATTATTTCCAGAATTCAAAAGATACAAATTAGGAATGATAGCAGACAAATTAGGGATAGTTGTAGAAGTAGCACATAGAGCATTAGATGATGTAGATACAACAGTAAAAGTATTGAATGTAATGTTTGAAATGCTTAAAGAAAAAGAAATATATACATTAGACGATATAGATAGAAAATTTGAGGTAGACTTTAAAAAACTACCAAGTTACCATGCAATTATTTTAGCCAAAGACTATGTAGGTCTAAAGAATTTATATAAATTAGTATCAATATCACATTTGCACTATTTCTATAAAAAACCACGTATATTAAAATCAATTTATAAAAAATATTCTGAAGGTTTAATACTAGGAAGTGCTTGTGAAGCAGGAGAATTATATAGAGCAATTGTAGAAGGAAAAGACGAAGAAGAAATAGAAGAAATTGCAAAAGACTATGATTACTTAGAAATTCAACCTACAGGGAACAATATGTACATGGTAAGAAATGGCACACTTCCAGACGCAAGAGCAGTAGAAGATATAAATAGAAAAATTGTAAATTTAGGAGAAAAACTAGGAAAACTTGTAGTTGCAACTTGTGACGTTCACTTTATAGACCCACAAGATGAAATATATAGAAGAATATTAATGGCTGGTCAAGGCTATGAAGATGCAGACGAACAAGCACCACTATATTTAAGAACAACAGAAGAAATGCTTAAAGAATTTGAATATTTAGGACCAGATAAAGCCTATGAAGTTGTTGTTACAAACACAAATAAAGTATCAGATATGTGCGAAAGAATAAGTCCAATATCACCAGAAAAATGTCCACCACACATTGAAGGTTGCGAGCAAACAATAAAAGATATTGCATTTAGTAAAGCACATGAATTATATGGAGATCCACTTCCAGATATTGTACAAGAAAGACTTGATAAAGAGCTAAACTCTATTATAAAAAATGGATTCTCCGTTATGTATATAATTGCACAAAAGCTAGTATGGAAGTCAAATGAAGATGGATATATAGTAGGTTCTCGTGGTAGTGTTGGTTCATCATTTGTTGCAAACATGACAGGTATAACAGAAGTAAATTCACTTCCGCCACATTATAGATGCCCAAATTGTAAGCATTCAGACTTTACAGATTATGGCTATCAATGTGGATTTGACTTACCAGATAAAGATTGTCCAAAATGTGGAACAAAAATGGTAAAAGACGGAATAGATATACCATTTGAAACTTTCTTAGGCTTCAATGGAGATAAAGAGCCTGATATAGACTTAAACTTCTCCGGAGAATATCAAGCAAAAGCACATAGATATACAGAAGTAATATTTGGAAAAGGAACTACATTTAAGGCAGGAACTGTTGGTACAGTAGCAGATAAGACAGCATATGGATATGTTAAAAAATATTACGAAGAAAGAGGTATACCAGTATCAAATGCAGAAGTTATAAGAATATCTGCAGGATGTACAGGAATAAAAAGAACAACAGGGCAACACCCAGGAGGAATTATAGTTGTACCAAAAGGTAGAGAAATATATGAATTTACGCCAGTACAACATCCAGCAGATGACCCTAATTCAGATATTATAACAACACACTTTGACTACCACTCAATAGACCAAAACTTGTTAAAACTAGATATACTAGGACACGATGACCCAACAGTAATACGTATGCTTTATGATTTAACAGGAATAGACCCAACAAAAGTACCATTAGATGATAAAGAAACAATGAGTATATTCAGTTCTACAGAGGCATTAGGAGTAACGCCAGAGCAAATAAATAGTAAAGTAGGAAGCTATGGAATACCAGAGTTTGGAACAAAATTCGTAAGAGGAATGCTTGTAGATACTAAACCTAAAACATTTGACGAACTAATTCGTATATCAGGGCTATCACATGGTACAGACGTGTGGCTTGGAAATGCACAAACATTAATAGATGAAGGAACAACAACACTTCAAGACTCAATTTGTTGCCGTGACGATATTATGATTTACTTAATAAAGAAAGGTGTACCACCAAACCACGCATTCAAAATAATGGAAACAGTGCGTAAAGGAAAAGCATTAAAAGATCCAGCAAAATGGGCAGAATATAAAGAATTAATGAAAGAACATGATGTACCAGATTGGTATATAAAATCATGCGAAAAAATAAAATACATGTTCCCAAAAGCCCATGCAGCAGCATATGTAACAAACGCATTTAGAATAGCGTGGTTTAAAGTGCATCAGCCAAAAGCATATTATACAGCATATTTTACAATTCGTGCAGATGAATTTGATAGTGAAATAATGTGCTATGGAAAAGAAAGAGTAAAAAATAAAATGAAAGAAATAGATTTAGCAGGAAATAGTGCAACAACAAAAGATAAAAATATGTATGCTATTTTGGAACTAGTATTAGAAATGTATGAAAGAGGAATAAAATTCCTACCAATAGATTTATACAAATCTCATAGTACAAAATTTAGAATAGAAGAAGACGGAATACGTCCACCATTAAATAGTGTTCCAGGACTTGGAACAGTTGCGGCACAAGGAATAGAAGACGCAAAAAAAGAAGGAAAATTCATGTCAATAGACGATATGAAAATTCGTTCAAAAATAGGAGATTCAGTAGTAGCCTTACTTAAAAAAATGGGTTGCTTAGAAGGAATGAGCCAAAGCAATCAAATAAGCCTATTTGGATAAAAGGACATTTGGGGACGGGTCACATTTGTCCTTTACATAATTTAAAAAATAAATATATAATAAAAACATATGAATTTTCAAAAAATGCTCGTTCAAGCTAAGTTGCACAGAAATTATGATCAAAATTTGTGGAACCCTTCCATTTGAAAAATGAACTCTTTCCACAAATTTCTCAATAATTTCTAGCTTACTTACTTTTTAATAGCGCTTTTTTTCAAATTAATATGTTTTTATTTTTTTATCTAAATTTATATTTTATGTAAAGGATGTTTTGGGACGGGTTACTTTTGTCCTAGGCTAAGTTTATCTTTCATCGCCCATATCAATTTCAATATCAACAATTTCGTTAGTAGCTCCAAGCTCTGAATAAGAGCCAGTAGACTTGCCAACAGAAGTTTTACCTTTTAAATCATCACCTGAAACCTTTTTCAAAGGCTCAGCATGCTTTAAAAAATAAAAGCCTTCTTTATTATAAACAGTATTAGAATTTGGAAAAACAACAAATTCTTGATTATTATTATTTTTAAATTCAACCCAAGTATCTAAACTTTTGGCTTTATCTGCAATGCCATAAGTATAACCAGTAACAATACTGTTTGGAAAAGTAAGCATTTGAGATATATATTCTGAACGATAACAACTTTTATTTATAACATAATTATTCTCAGAAGAAGGTGTAATCTTTTGGATATTTGGTATAATATCTGATAATTTTGAAACTTTAATAGTATTTGAGGCAGTTTTAATAGATATTGTATCATTTTGAGCTACAATATCTTTTACAATTTTATTATTTTTAATATTTTCTAAAAGTTTTTCTCTTTTTTCATTAGATAAATCAGAATTATTTAGTTCATATATAGAATGGTCAATGCAGTATTCATCTAAATAAACATTACCAGCTTTGCTTAATAATTCAAAAATTTTCTTTTTGTCCTTATTTTTGCTGGCATCATAAAAAGCTTGATTCCATTGTCTATCATCTAATGAAAAAGATTTATAACTTTCATACATAAAATCACCTTCTTTTTTAAACACATAGTAAGTATACCATAAATTGGAAAAAAATGCAAATTTAACGAAAGAACAAAATTTTACAAAATAAAACATTGAACTTGACATGAAGATATAAGATTGTTAAAATAGGGTAGAAAATAAAAAATACACGGAGAAAAATATGTTTGAAAATACAATAGATTTAACAAAAATATTCAATTTACAAAATGCAATAATATATTTAATTCTAATAAATATTATTGCGTTTGTAGCTATGGGAATAGACAAGCATAAGGCAAAATATGGAAAGTGGAGAATAAAAGAATCTGTGCTATTTACACTAGTCCTTTTAGGTGGAGGAATTGGTGGAATAGCAGGAATGTATGTATTTAGGCATAAAACTAAGAAAATGAGATTTGTTATTGGATTTCCGGCAATATTAATATTTGAAATATTTGTAATTATATATTATACTTGTATAGCATAAAAAATATTAGCAGTTAGAGGAAAAGAAGGGAATGAAATAAAAATGGAAGCAGAAAATACAGCAAAAAACGAAAAAAAATCTTTTACCATTTTAGGTGTGAGTATATGGAGAATATTTGCATATTTTATTATATACAGTGTAATAGGCTATATTATAGAAACCTTATTTGGAATGGTAACAAAGGGAGTATGGGAAAGTAGACAAAGCTTTTTGTATGGCCCATTTTGTGCTATATATGGGTTAGGTGCGGTAGTAATGATATTAGCACTTAAATATTTTAATAAAAACTATAATACTTTATTTATTGGAGGCTTTATAGTAGGTTCGATAGTAGAATATATTGTAAGTTGGTATGGAGATGTATTCTTAAATGTAAAATGGTGGGATTACTCAGATATGCCATTAAATATTAATGGAAGAATATGTGTGTTTTTCTCATTATTTTGGGGATTTTTAGCAATATATCTAATGGCATATGCAAACCCACGAGTAGATAGATTAATAAACAAAATAAAGGGAAAATTTGCTTTAAAGAAATTGAAAGTAATAACAATGATGATAATAGTATTTATGTTTGTGGATTGTGTACTTACAGGAATTGCTATAAAATTATTTATGGTAAGAAAAGTACATGAATATGACTTAAATGTTTCAAATAAACAAGAAATAGAAGAAGTATATAATGTAGTATATGGTAATGAAGACTTAAATAATTTAGTAACTAATTGGATTGGAGATAAAAAAATGATATTGACATTTCCAAACTTAAAAACTCAAGATAAAGAAGGAAACATGATATATTTTGATATGTATGTTGGAAATATAAAACCATATTATTATAAATTTAATTCAATTTGGAGAGGCGATTTAGTAAAAATCTTAAAACATCAAGAAGTAGAGAAAAACGAACAAATAGAAAATCAACAATAGGACTAAAGAGAGGAAAAAAGTAAAATGAAAGAAGAATTTATAAATTTATTAAAACAAACAAATAGAGAAGGAATGGACAAATTAATAGAATTTTTAGAAAGAACAGATTTCTTTGAAGCACCTGCAAGTACTAGATTTCATGGCTGTTTCAAAGGGGGACTTTTAGAACATAGTTTAAAAGTTTATGAAATATTAAAAACAAAAACAGAAGACTCAGCTTCAGTAAAAATAATTGCACTACTACATGATGTATGCAAAGCAAACTTTTACAAGGTAGATTACCGTAATGCAAAAAATGAGCAAGGAGTATGGGAAAAAGTTCCTTATTACACAGTAGATGATACAATTCCATATGGTCATGGGGAAAAATCTGTAATGATGATTTCAGAATTTATAAAATTAACACCAGAAGAAAGATATGCTATTCGTTGGCATATGGGCTTTACAGAACCAAAAGAATTATATGGAACAATAGGAATAGCCTACAAAAAATATCCTATAGCACTACTAACGCATGAAGCAGACCTAGAGGCTACATATTTTTACGATATATAATTAGAATTATTAGTCAGTTTTATTGTATAAAAGAAATATATATGTTAAAATAATACATGAAGATAGTAAATAGCATACTATCTTCTTTTAAATAATAGAAAATTCCTAATATTGGAAAATATATAAATAGGAGTGAAAAGCATGAGTTTAAATAACAAGATTTATGAGGCAGAAGAATTTAAGGATATAAGAGAAATACTTAATAATTCAATAAAAAAGTATCCAGAAAATAATGCATTTATAATTAAAAATAAAGATAAGAAAGAGAAAAAATATACCTATATTACCTATAAAGAATTTGGAGAGCAAATAAACAAGTTAGGTTCTGCTTTAGTAAACAAAGGGCTAAAAGATAAGCATATAGCAGTTATTAGTCCAAACCGTTATGAATGGGCATTAACATATTATGCAGTACTAAATGGAACAGGAGTATTGGTACCATTAGATAAAGGGCTTCCAGATAGTGAAATAGAATCATTATTACAAAGAAGCCACTCAAATGCAGTAGTATTTGATAAAAAATATGAAGAAATAATGAAAAAGATAAAAGAAAACAACACAACAAAGGTTACAGAATTCATATGTATGGACGAAAGTGATGAATTTACGACAATAAACCAATTGTTAGAAGAAGGAAAAGAATTATTAAAAAACGGATACAAAGACTTTACAGAAGCTAAAATAGATGAAGAAAAAATGAGTATAATTTTATTTACATCAGGAACAACCTCAGCTTCTAAGGCTGTAATGCTTTCACAAAAAAATATAGCATCAAATATATATTCTTTAAATAGTGCAGAAAAAGTTTATGATACAGATGTAAATTTAGCGTTTTTGCCATTTCATCATACTTTTGGAAGCACAGGGCTTTTGTTTTTCTTGTCAAATGGCGCAACAAACACTTTTTGCGATGGAATAAGACATATACAAAACAACTTAAAAGAATATAAAGTAACTACTTTTGTATGTGTTCCATTATTATTAGAAGCAATGTATAAGAAAATAATGAAAGAAATAGAAAAACAAGGAAAAGAAAAATTAGTAAAAAGGATGATACCAATAACCAACTTTTTATTAAAATTTAAAATAGATATAAGAAAAAAAGTATATAAAGACGTAATAAATAGCTTAGGTGGACATATACGCTTTATAGTAAGTGGTGCGTCTGGAATAGATAAAAAAGTAGCAAAAGGATTTAATGATTTTGGAATATTAACAGTTCAAGGCTATGGACTAACAGAAACCTCACCAGTATTGACAGCAGAAAATGATAAATATTTACGTTACGGTTCAATAGGATATCCTATGGCAAATGTAGAAATAAAAATAGATAACCCAAACCAAGAAGGAATAGGCGAAATTATAGCAAAAGGGCCAAATGTGATGCTTGGATATTATGAAAATGAAGAAGCTACAAAAGAGGTTATAGTAGATGGATGGTTCCATACAGGAGATTTAGCATATCAAGATAAAGACGGATATATTTTTGTAGCAGGAAGAAAGAAAAATGTTATAGTATTAAAAAATGGAAAAAATATTTATCCAGAAGAATTAGAAATATTAATAAATAATTTGCCATATGTAGAAGAAAGTATGGTGTTTGGAATGCCAAAAGAGGACGACTTAGTGGTTTCTGCTAAAATTGTGTATAATAAAGAATTTAAAGAAAAAAACAATTATACGCAAGAAGAGTTAAAAGAAAAAATATGGCAAGATATAAAAGAAATAAATAAGGAATTGCCAACATATCAACATATGAAAAATATAATAGTAACAGATGAGCCAATGATAAAAACGACTACAGCTAAAATAAAAAGATTTGAAGAAATAAAGAAAATAATAGAAAATGAAAAATAAGTTATGAAAAGGAATATTGTCTAAAATCAAGCAACAAGTAAACATAAAAATGCAAAATGTCAAAAAATGTAAAATAATGTTATAAATAGTAAAAAAAGAGAATATAGCAACAACAGCTTTTCCTAAAAAATGGAAAAATATTTGCAAAAGGTATTGCAATTTTACATAAGGAGTGTTATACTTATGTAGTAGTAAACACATAGTTTAAATATATCTTAAAATAAGGATATGTGACAAGGAGGAAAAAAGTATGTGTAAAATTGCAGAACATCCTATGTTATATGTTAAAACCGATGAAGGGTTGCGGAGAGCAGGAATAAGTGCAATGCAGCCAGGTTACGAGTTTTTAAAAATTGCAATTGTAACCCAGAAGGTTGAAGGAAGATTTTCTTACGAGGAAATCGGAAAAGGAAAAGTTATTCCTTCCAATAAGGATGTAGACCTTAAGAAAAAAGGCGACAGATCTGAGATTGCTCAATGGATGATTGAAGCAATCAAGTCTGCCGGTATTGGCGAAGGAAAAGATGCGGAAAAAGCATTAAATGAATTCATTTGCCAGCAGGCAAAGATGCTGTAACAAAAAGATAAGGGGAGAAATTTTTTCTTCCCTTATCTTTTGACGTTAGAACAAAAATTATGCAAAATTACTTGACAGGTGCCAATAATAAATATAAAATAGTAATGTAGACAAAAATATATTCTAAAAATAAAATTTATTAGAGTTATATATATTTATGTACATTGAAAATAAAATAGAAAGAGGTGTAAAATTATGGACAATATCATAATTTATATCGCCATTTTTCTAATCTCAGCAGTTGTTTTCACAATTGTAGGATTTACAATTAGAAAGAAAATAGCAGAGTCAAAAATGAAAAGCGCAGAAAATGAAGCTAAAAGAATAATAGAGTTAGCAAATAAAGAAGCAGAAAACAGAAAAAAAGAGGAAATCTTTAAAGCAAAAGAAGAAATCATGAACTCTAGAAAAGAATTGGACCAAGAGATTAGAGAAAGAAGAGGCGAAGTTCAACAACAAGAAAAACGTTTAATTCAAAAAGAAGAAAATTTAGAAAACAGAATGAATCAATTAGAAAACAAAGAAAGAAACCTAAATGTTAAAGTGGAAGAAAATAACAAAAAAAGGTTAGAACTAGAAAATTTATACAACAAAGAAATGGAAGAATTACAACGTATAGCAGGGTTAACTGTTGAAGATGCAAAAAAACATTTATTAAGTGAAGTAGAAAAACAATTAACAGTAGAAAAAGCAAACTTAATAAAAGATTATGAGCAAAAAACAAAAGAAGCAGCAGATAAAACTGCTAAAAACATTATAGGATATGCCATACAAAAATGTGCAGCAGACCATTCTCAAGAAACTACAGTATCAATAGTATCACTTCCAAATGATGATATGAAAGGAAGAATTATTGGTAGAGAGGGAAGAAACATAAAAACACTAGAAACTCTAACGGGAATAGACTTAATTATAGACGATACACCAGAGGCTGTTGTTATATCTGGCTTTGACCCATTACGTAGAGAGGTAGCTAAAATAGCACTAGAAAAATTAATAGAAGATGGAAGAATTCACCCAGCTAAAATAGAAGAAATGGTTGAAAAAGCTAAAGAAGAATTAGCACAAACCATTAAAGAAGAAGGCGAAAGAGCCGCTATGGAAGCAGGAGTTATAGGACTTCAACCAGATATTATTAATTTACTAGGAAAATTAAAATATAGGACAAGTTATGGTCAAAATGTATTAAACCATTCAGTAGAAGTTTCTAATTTGGCTAGAATAATGGCAGAAGAATTAGGACTAGATACTAAACTTGCAAGAAGAGCTGGCTTACTACATGATATAGGAAAAGCCTTAGACCATGACATGGAAGGAACACACGTAGAATTAGGAGTAGAAGTTCTTAAAAAATATAAAGAAAATGAAATGGTAATAAATGCTGTACAAGCCCACCATGGTGATGTAGAACCTTTAAGCATAGAGGCAGTTTTGGTTCAAGCAGCAGATGCAATATCAGCTTCAAGACCGGGTGCAAGAAGAGAAACTTTGGAAGCCTACATAAAAAGATTACAACAATTAGAAGAAATTGCAGAATCTTTTGACGGGGTTGAAAAATCTTTTGCAATACAAGCTGGCCGTGAAGTAAGAATAATTGTTAAACCAGAAAAAATAACAGATGCTCAAATGACATTAATGGCAAGAGATGTTGCTAAAAAAGTAGAAGAAGAAATGGATTATCCGGGACAAATAAAGGTTAACATTATCAGAGAAACAAGAGTTATAGATTATGCCAAATAAATAAAAAATCCTAGCTAGAAAAAAGCTGGGATTTTTTATTTTTTTTCTTAAAAAACCTTTTAATTTTAGCCATTATATAATATAATGTAGCTATCAATTTTGCAAAGTTAAAGTAAGAGCAAATATACTTTAAGCTAGGCGAGAAAGGAAAGGAATAAAATGAAAAATTCAAAAGCAAAAAAGAAGACAAATAGCGAGGAATTAAACAAAACTAAAAAATATAAAATAAAAACAAATAAAAAAGAGAAGGACAAGAAAAAACATCCAAAATTGAAAAAAGCAATATTAATAATTTTTGTTTTATTAGTTCTACTAGTTTTAATAGGGGTTGGCATTATTGCAGGAATCTTTTTTAGTGATAAATTTAAACTAACAGAAGAAGACTTAACAATAAAAAATATCAATGGAACAGTACTAGATAAAGACGGAAATATTATAGCTACTTTATCTGGAGCAGAAAATAGAAAAATAGTTTCAACAGAAGATATGCCAGAATATTTACCAAAAGCCTTTATAGCAATAGAAGACAAGAGATTTTATGAACATAAAGGAATAGATATAAAAAGAACTACATATGCAACAATTATGTACATAATACATCATGGAGATTCAGCTTCAGGTGGAGGAAGCACAATTACACAACAATTAATAAAAAACATAAAAAATGATAAAGCAGATTCAGGTTCAAAAGGTATAGAAAGAAAAATAAGAGAAATGGCAAGAGCATATAATGTAGAAAAAATACTTTCTAAAGACCAAATACTTGAACTTTACTTAAATCAGATTCCAATGGGTTCTACAATATATGGTGTTGGAATGGCAGCAGAATATTATTTTAGCAAACCAGTTGGAGAACTAGACTTAGCAGAATGTGCATTTTTAGCAGGAATAAACCACGGACCTAGTGCATATAACCCATTTATTGGCCTAGATAATGCAGATATAATTCAAAAAAGAACAAAAGAAGTTTTATATCAAATGAAAGACCAAGGTTATATTACAAGCGAAGAAGAATACAATAATGCAGTAGCAGAAGTTGAAAATGGATTAAATTTTAAACAAGGTGCAAATGTTTCAAAAACTTCTTATTCTTACCATACAGCAGCAGCAATTAAGCAAGTAGTAGAAGATTTAATGGAAGAAAAAGAAATAACTAAAGAAACAGCGGAATTAATGGTAGAAAACAATGGATATACAATTTATACCACGCAAGACACTGCAATTCAAGATGTAATGGAAGAAGAATTCCTAAAAACAAAATACATAAAAAGTGGAAAAACTAAAAAAGATGATGGAACACTATTAAATGAACATACTCAAGCAGCAATGGTTATAATAGACCATACAACAGGAAAGGTAGTAGCTACAGTGGGTGGACTTGGCGAAGATTCAAATGCAACAGGTATAAATAGAGCCTTACGTGGAAAACAAACAGGTTCTTCAATGAAACCATTAGCCTGTGAAGCACCAGCATTAGAAAAAGGAATAATTAATGCAGGAACAGTGTATGATGATTCAGCAACAAATTTTGGAGGAAACTATACACCACATAATTCAGGAGGATTTAATGGCTTAATGACAATAAGAACAGCATTAGCACAATCTTCAAATATAGTTCACTTAAAAATTATGAAAGAAGTTGGCCCAGCAAATGCAATTAAATTTTTATCAACCATGGGAATAGATGTAGACCAAAAACATGAAGAAATTGCACTTGCATTAGGTACAGCAGATGTAAGCCCACTTAATATGGCAGCAGCATATGCATCAATTGCAAATAATGGTGAATATATTGAACCAACCTTCTATACAAAAGTAGAAGATGCTTCTGGAAATACTGTTATAGAAGCAAAACAAGATAAAAGAAGAGTTATGTCAGAAGCAAATGCATATATACTTCAAGACTTATTAAAATCACCAGCACGTTCTGGAACAGCAGCAGTATGCTACATGTCAAATATGGATGTTGGAGCAAAAACAGGTTCAACAAATGACTATATAGATAGATGGCTTTGCGGATTTACACCATATTACACAGCAGCAACATGGTTTGGCTTTGATTATTCAGAGCTTCCAGTATTTAGAGGAAATAATGCAGCAAACATTTGGGCATCAGTTATGAAGAATATTCATAATAGTTTACCAACAGCAAGGTTTAAAAAGCCAAGCAATGTGGTATATGCAACAATATGTCAAGATTCAGGCTGTATTGCAACAGATAGCTGTACAAGAACAATGTCAGAAGTATTTGTAAAAGGAAGTTTACCAGGAAAATGTGAGGGACATACAAAATTAAAAATATGTCAAGATTCTGGAAAAATAGCTAATGAATATTGTAAAAATGTAGAAGAAAAGACATTTTTAGTAAAACCACAAAAGGAAAATACAAATCTATGGTCAACAAATGCAGGAGATAAATATGATGTACCAACAGAAACATGTGATGTACACAAAGCTCCTGAAAAAGTTGAAATGATGAATGTTGTTGGAAAAACTTTAACAGAAGCTAAAAAATTATTAGAAGCTAAAGGCTTAAAAGTTGAAATAAAATATAGTGAAGATAAAAAGAAGAAAGAAGATATTGTATTAGCTCAAAGTGTTAAAGAAAAAGAAAAGGTTGAAAAAGGAAAAACAATTACTTTAACAGTAAATAAAATAAGCAAAAATGAAAATAAAGTAGAAAATACAACAACAAATGAAGTAACCAACACAACAACAAATACAAATACTACAACAACAAATACCACTAATTAATTAATGGAAAGGAAAGAATTATGAGTTTAAAATTATATAATACTTTAACAAAACAAAAGGAAGAATTTAAACCATTGCAAGGAAATGAAGTACGTATATATACCTGTGGGCCAACTGTTTACAGTTTTGCCCACATAGGCAATTTTAGAGCATATGTATTTATGGATACATTAAGAAGAGTCCTAAAAGAAAATGGATATACCTTAAAACATGTAATGAACATTACAGATGTTGGACACTTAGAATCAGATGCAGATGAAGGCGAAGACAAAATGGAAAAAGCTGCAAGAAAAGAAAACAAAAATCCATACGAAATTGCAGCATATTATACAGAAATATTTTTTAGAGATATGGGCAGACTACATATAGAAAGACCAGAAATAATAGCAAAAGCAACAGACCATATTAGTGATATGTTAGAATTTGTTAAAACTTTAGTAAAAAATGGATATGCGTATGAAACTTCAAAAGCTATATACTTTGATATATCTAAACTAGATAAATATCCAGTGCTTTCAAATCGTAATTTGGACGACCAAATTGCAGGAGCAAGAGTAGATGTAGACCCAGAAAAAAGAAATCCATATGATTTTGCAGTATGGATAAAAGCACCAGAAAATCATATTATGAAATGGGAAAGTCCATGGGGATTATCTTACCCAGGCTGGCATTTAGAGTGCTCTGCAATGGGTAGAAAATATTTAGGAGATGAATTTGATATTCATACAGGTGGTGTAGACCATATACCTACACACCATGAAAACGAAATAGCACAAAGTAAAGGGTGCACAGGTCATATTCCAGCAAAAAGATGGATGCATGTTGAATTTTTACAAGTAGATGGTGGTAAAATGTCAAAAAGTTTAGGAAACACTTATACATTAGACCAACTACAAGAAAAAGGAATAGAACCATTGGCATATAAAATGTTTTGCTATACAGCACATTATAGAACAAAACTAAACTTCACTTTTGAAGGTGCGCTTTCAACACAAAAAGCTTTAAATAGACTACGTGAAGGATATTTAACACATTTACAAAATGATGAAAAAGTAGAGGAAACAGAAATAAAAGAATATAAACAAAGATTTTTAGATGCAGTAAATGATGACTTAAATATGCCACTTGCTATGGGAGTTGTATGGGAAGTAGTTAGAAATAACAAAAAATCAAAACAATTTGCAGATCTTCTACTAGAATTCGACAAAATTCTTGGATTAGACTTAGAAAATTCTAAAAAATACTTAGAAGAACAAGAAAAAGTTGAGTTGCCAGAAGAAATAAAAGAATTAGTAGAACAAAGAAAAATAGCAAGAGAAAATAAAAATTGGGCAGAATCAGATAGAATTCGTGATTTATTAAAAGAAAAAGGGTATACTGTAAAAGATACCAAAGAAGGTCAAATAATAGAAAAGTAATTTTTGAGTAAAATATTAAAAATATAATTAGTAAAATAAAAGGTAGGAGCAAAAGATGAATAAAGAAAAAGAAATACCATTTTTTAAGAAAATGATAATGAGTATAAAAAATTTTGAAAAATATCCGGAATTCGCTAGTAAAAAATGGAGCATAGTAGCACAATATTTAATAAAACTATTAGTTTTATTTACTATAATAGTATCTTTTTGCTCTGTATATAATTTAAGCAAACAAGTAAAAGAAGCAGTATCATATATAGATGGAAGCTTGCCAGATTTTACTTATGAAAATAATATTTTGAAAATGGAAAAGGACGAGCCTATAATAATAGAAAATGAGGGCAAAGTTATAAATGTAATAATTATAAATACAAAAGAGCAAATAGATGAAGAAGAATTAGCTAAATACAAAGAAAAAGTACAAAATAGTCAAAATGGAGTTATCTTTTTAGAAAATAAGGTAATTATAAATAATAAAGAAATATTATATAGTGAATTGGCGAAAGATAGCAATATACAAAGTTTTAATAAACAAGAGTTGTTAAACTTCTTTAGTTCTTCAAACTTAGCAATGATGTATATAGGAATATATATAATTACATTTATATATTTATTAATTATGTATATGGCAAGTACTTGCTTAGATATAATTCTTCTTGGAGCTTTTGGATATATTGCAGCAAAATTTATGAGGCTAAGACTTCGCTTTGAGGCTATGTGTAAAATAGCTGTTCACAGCCTAACATTACCAATTTTATTAAATGCTTTAACTATATTATTATATACATTTACAGGCTTTAAAATTACTTATTTTGATGCAATGTATATGGGAATAGCTTGTATTTATATAGTAGCAGCAATATTAATGATAAAATCAGATGTGATTAAAAATCAAAAAGAATTGGCAAAAATAATAGAAGAGCAATTAAGAATAAAAATGGAAATGGAAAAAGGAAAAGAAAATAAAAAGCAAGAAGAAAAAGAAAAGGAAGACGAAGAAGAGCAAAAAGAAGAAAAGAAAGAAAAGAAAGAAAATAAAGAAGATGAAGGCTTGCAAAACAATGCACAGGGGGAAAATGCATAATATAAAGAGGAAAGGAAGAAATAATGGAAGACAATAAAAAAGACAGAAACAAAAATAAAATATTATTATCAGTATTAACAATAATTTTAATTGTAATATTAGCTATAATATCATACTTCTTAATTTTTAATAAAGGCACACAGCAAGAAGAAAAAGAGCTTGCATACACAGAATTAATAAAAAAAGTAACAGACGGAGAAATAGAAAAAATAGAAATGACAGTAGGAAGTACTTCTGTAAAAGTAAAACAAAAAAATATAGAAGAAGAAAAAACAGTATTAGTTCCAAATACACAAGCATTTATAGAATTAATACAAGAAAAAGTTGCAGAAGGAAATAATATAGAATTAATACAAAATCCACGAAATGTATTTTTAACTATTTCGGAGCAGCTTTTTGCATTATTACCAACAATAATGATAGTAGTATTATTCATTTTAGTATTCAAAATGCAAGGGCTAGGAGAAAAAGGAAAAGTATATGATGCAGAAACATCAAAGGAAAAAGTAAAATTTGAGGATGTTGCAGGCTTAGACGAAGAAAAACAAGAAATGATAGAAATAGTACAATTTTTAAAAGAACCAAAAAAATTCTATGAAATGGGAGCAAAAATACCAAGAGGAGTTTTACTATATGGAAAACCAGGAACAGGAAAAACCTTAATAGCAAAAGCAATAGCAGGAGAGGCAAATGTACCATTTATATCTATGAGTGGTTCAGAATTTATAGAAATGTTTGCAGGTCTTGGAGCTTCAAGAGTTCGTAAACTATTTGAAAAAGCAAGAAAAGTTTCACCATGTATAGTATTTATAGACGAAATAGATGCAATAGGTTCAAGAAGGTCAAATGGAAGTGGAGCAGAAACAGAAAACAATCAAACTTTAAATCAACTATTAGTAGAAATGGATGGATTTGACACAGAAGAAACTATAATAGTACTAGCTGCAACAAATAGGCCAGAAATGCTAGATACAGCACTTTTAAGACCCGGAAGATTTGACAGACAAATAACAATAAATGTTCCAGACTTAAAAGGAAGAGAAGAAATATTAAAAATTCATAGCAAAGATAAAAAATTCGCTGAAAATGTAAAGCTAAAAACAATAGCAGAAGATACAGCAGGATTTACAGGAGCAGAACTTGCTAACATTTTAAACGAAGCAGCAATCATAGCTACAATAAATAAACATGAAGCAATAGAGCAAGAAGATGTAGATGAAGCCTTCAAAAAAGTAACAGTTGGACTTCAAAAAACTAGCAGAGTAATTTCAGAAAAAGACAAAAAATTAACAGCATATCACGAAGCAGGACATGCAGTAGTAAGCAAATATTTAGAAACACAAGAACCAGTAAAAGAAATATCAATTATTCCAAGAGGAATGGCAGGCGGATATACAATGTACAAAACCAACGAGGACAAAAACTATATATCTAAAACAGAAATGGAAGAAAGATTAATAGCACTACTTGGAGGACGTGCAGCAGAAAAAATAGCCTTAAACGATATTTCTACAGGAGCAAGTAATGACATAGAAGTAGCAACAAAAATAGCAAAAAATATGGTTACAGTATATGGTATGAGTGATGTAGTAGGCACAATATCAATAAATACAGAAAAAGACCCATATGAACTACAAATGTTAGGTGAAAAATATACAGATGCAATAGGTGCAGAAGTAAAAATACTATTAGACACAGCATATGCAAAAGCACAAAAAATAATATTAGAGCATATGGATAAACTTCATGCAGTAGCAAAAACACTACTTGAAAAAGAAACAATAACAGAAGAAGAATTTGAAAGAATTTTTGAATAAAATTAAAGAAAAAAATAAAAGTAGTTTAAATATAAAAATTAAAAACACTAAATAATGCCAAAAATAAAGATTATTTAGTGTTTTGCTATTTTTAAGGTAATTTAAAAATACAAAAAATATTACATAATATTAAAAACTAAGAAACATCTAATTTTTTTATAACAGGGTTAAAAAGTTCTTCAATGTCCAAATCCAAAGCGACAATAGAACCGCCTATTTCATAATCTCTAACAGTTCTTTGATTATTTTCAATTCTGTGTAGACTAGTTACTGGAATATTAATTCCAAGTAAAAGTAATTTACTAGATAGTGTTTCTAAAGACATTCCCTTTTTAATTCTTTTTTCTTTCAGCATAGGGCCAATTAAATTCAAATTATCTTGATATTTACCGCAATTTTTCATATATAAAACACCTTTTCCTTAAGTTATTTAACATTTAATATTATATGTTTAAAATGGAATCTATTTGTTTACACTGGTGTGAAAAGGCGCCAATTTGTTATGAAAAATAAAAAAATAGTTTTTGTAAACAAAAGGGACGGTCTTTTTCGTTCCGATTTCGGAACACTTGGGACACTCCTTGACGCAA
>OLNW01000616.1_pt1 | contig 40745 bp, 41 predicted proteins | sample 1672121 | NCBI WGS metagenome assembly OLNW01 (sample SAMEA3136648, study PRJEB25190) | human gut metagenome
TCGGACAGGTTGATACCGAGCAGGAGCCGACGCAAGTTGTCAACCATGACCGCCGCAACATGGTAGATGTAAAAAGTATCGCTATCTAACCCCAGCAAATGTCCGGCAGGGCTTCCAAAACCGTCACATGCTTGCCGGCCTGGGCGTAGCCCAGGGCCGTCTCACAGCCGACCAAGCCGCCGCCGACCACCAGGATGTTCTCGCCCGGCAGGTCCTTTCCGGTGAGGGCCGTGACGCAGTCCACGACGTTCTCGCGCTCGATGCCGGGGACCTTCGGCACGACGGGGGCCGCACCCACGGCCAGGACCACCGCGTCGGGCTTATGATACAGGACCGCCTGGGCGTCCAGCTTGGCCCCCAGCTCGATCTCTACATCCAGCTTCTTCAGCTGGCGCTGATACCACTGGTTCAGCTCGTTCAATTCTTTCTTAAAGTCGTGGACCCCGGCGGGAATGAGGTTGCCGCCCAGCTGGTTGCCCGCCTCGCAGAGGGTGACCTTGTGGCCCCGCAGCGCCGCACAGCGAGCGGCCTCCATCCCGGCCACGCCGCCGCCGACCACTAAGACATTTTTCTTGACCGCGGCAGGCATCAGGTCAAAGCTGGCTTCCCGCGCCGCCTGGGGATTCACCGCGCACCCGGCTCGACGGCCGATCTTCAAGGCCCCGATGCAGCCCTGGTTGCAGCCGATGCAGGGGCGGATGTCCTCAGGACATCCCATGGCAACCTTTTGCGGATAGGCAGGGTCCGCCAGGGACGGACGGCCCAGCACGATGCCGTCAATGCTGCCCTCGGCCACGGCCTTGGCCGCCAGGTCGGGATCGTTCATGCGCCCGCCGCAGAGGATGGGGATCTTGACCGCCTCTTTCGCGGCCTTGGCCAGGGGCAGGACCCGTCCCTTTTCCATGTAGCAGGGGGGCGCGGCATAATAGAAGGAGTCATATTGGCCAAAGTCCACGCTCAGGCAGTCGTAGCCATAGGCTTCCAGGCGCTTGGCGATCTCCAGGCCCTCTTCCAACGTCCGGCCTACCTCGTCCTCGCCGTGGAGGGAGGGGTGGTTGTAGCCCTTGATGTAGCTCTTGAGGGCCAGGCGCATAGACACGACAAAGTCCCTGCCGCAGGCGGCCTTCACCCCGTCCAGGATCTCACGGGCACAGCGCAGGCGGTTCTCTAAGGCTCCGCCGTACTCGTCCGTCCGGTGGTTCATAAAGGTCATGGCAAACTGGTCCAGCAGGTAGCCCCAGTGCATGGCGTGGACCTCGATGCCGGGGAAGCCGCACTGCTTCAGCAGCACCGCCGTGGCGATCATCTGGTCGATCTTCTGCTTGATCTGGTCCTTGGTCAGGGCGGGAGCGATGCGGGCCGGGTCGTGATAGTACGGGATCTCCGAGGGACAGAAGCAGCCCAGGGCGTTGCGTCCGTACCCCATGGACACCTGGGGCATCATCTTGGCCCCGTAGGCATCCAGGCGTTCCAGCAACTCCACCGCCGAGCGCTGGAAGCTCTTGGGGGCTTTCAGGGGCTGCTTGCTGTCCAGAGGATGGACGGGGTCCACCAGCGTATCCGGGTGAAAGGCCCCGGTGAAAATGAGGCCAAAGCCGCCCTTGGCCCGCTCCTCAAAGTAGGCCAGGCCGTTCTCTGAGAACTCCCCAAAGGGGCCGTGGAGCGAGGGCAGGGTCAGGGGGCCGACACAAAAGCGATTTTTGATGGTCAGCTTGCCGATCTGCAAGGGCTGTAACAGTGGTGCATAGGGAAACGTCATGGGTATCTTCCTCCTTATAATGTCCTTTCATAAAAATCCCAGGCATTTTGCCAGCACACCCGCTCGATCTGGCGGGGCGTGAAGCCGCCTTGTTCCAAGGCGCGGATGAGCCGGTCCATGTGACCGGCGTGTTCCAGCTCCAGGGGGCAGTCAATGCCGTCAAAATCCGAGCCGAGGGCGGCCAGTTCCTCCCCACCCACATCCACGACATGGCGGATGTGGCGGACGATGTCCTCCGTCCGGGAGACTTCATGCGGCCCCAAAAAGGCGGAATAGAAATTCACGCCCACCAGGCCGCCGTTGTCGGCCAGGGCCTTGAGCATCTCGTCGGTCAAGTTCCGCCGGTGGTCCCGAAGGGCACGACAGCAGGAATGGCTGGCCAGAAACGGCCGCTTGGCGTGGCGGGCCACGTCCCAGAAGCCGTCGTCGCCCAGGTGGGAGACATCGGCGATCATGCCCAGGCGTTCCATCTCTTCCAAAAACGCAAGCCCCGTCTCCGTGAGGCCCCCCGGCTGGCCGTTGGGCTGGCCCAATTCATTGGGATAGTTCCAGGTCAGGGTGAGCATCCGCACCCCCACACGATAGAGGGTGCGGAGCAGGGACAGCCGGCCCAGGCAGACGCCGCCCTCCTCCACCGTCAGCAGACAGCCGAGTTTTTTCTCCCGGCGGGCAGCTTCCAAATCAGCGAAAGATAAGACGGGCTGGGCCAAGTCTTTGTTGTTCGCAAGCTCTTCCCAATATAGATCGGCCAGGGTCAAGACCTCCTGCAAAGGGTCGCGCCCCCCTTTGAGATTCACAAAGAGGGCAAAGTTTTGCAGAAGATAGTCACTGCCCTTTAATTTTTCCAAATCAATGTGGAAGTCCGCCTGCCGCAAGCTTCCCGGTTGCCCCGCCCGCCGGGTGGCCAACAGCCGGGAAACCGTATCACAGTGTAAGTCGATGAATGGCATTCATATCACCTCAACGGGAAATGACAGGCCACGCCCCGCGCCCCCTCTGTTTGCAGCTTCGGGACCTCTTGGGCACAGCGGGCCTGCGCGTAAGGACAGCGGGTCCGAAAGCGACAGCCGGAGGGCGGCGTCACCGGGCTGGGAATTTCCCCGGCCAGGGGCGGGCCGTTTTCATTGCGCCGCGTGGGGTCGGGCCGGGGGACGGCGGCGAGCAAGAGCTTCGTGTAGGGATGGCGAGGCGCAGTAAACACTTCTTCCGTCGGCCCGATCTCACACACCCGCCCCAGAAACATCACGCACACCCGCCCCGCGCTGTGGCGCACCACACTCAAGTCATGGGAGACCAACACATAGGTCAGGCCCTCATCCGCCTGTAAGTCTAACAGCAGGTTCAGCATCTGGGCCTGTACGGACACATCCAGGGCCGAAACAGGCTCATCGCAGACCACCAAGCGCGGCTCCACCGCCAAGGCCCTGGCGATGCCCACCCGCTGGCGCTGGCCGCCGGAGAGCTCGTGGGGATAGCGGCCCAGTAACTGCCTGGGCAGGCCCACCCGCTCCAAGAGGGCCTCTGCTCGGCCCGCAAATTCCCTGGGCGGACAGAGCTTGTGGATGCGCAGAGGCTCCGCCAGGATCTCCCCCACGTCCCAGCGGGGATTCAGGGCGGCGGCGGTGTCCTGAAAGACCATCTGCATCTGCCGCCGCAGGGCCCGTAATTCTTTGGGGGCACATTGGGCCAGGTCCTGGCCGTCGAAGAGGACCTGCCCCTCCGTCGGTGGGAGCAGGCCCAGGAGCAGACGGCCCAGGGTACTTTTGCCGCACCCGGACTCCCCCACCAGCGCCAGGGTCTCCCCTTCGTAGACCTGTAAGTCTACCTGGGAAACGCCGTGGAGAAGGGCCCCCTTTTTCCCCTTCACGGGGAAGTCTTTGGAGAGGCCCCGTGCCTCGGCTAAGATCGTTGGCATCGTTTCCCCTCCTCTCAGGTTACTTGGAAACATCGGACGAAATGCCCCCCGCCCACATCCCGCAGGGGCGGGACGCTCTGGGCGCAGGCTTCCGTGGCCCGGTCGCACCGGGGGCAGAAGCGGCAGCCGGGGGGCGGACAGCGCAGGTCAGGGACCGTGCCGCGAATGGTATACAGCGTCTCCTGCCCCCCTTCCAGGGCGGGGATGGCCTTCCGCAGGCCCTGGGTGTAGGGATGCTTGGCCTCCCGGAAGAGGGCAAACGTCTCCGCCGCCTCCACGATCTGCCCGGCGTACATCACATAGACCAGGTCACACAGCTGGGCTACCACGCCCAGGTTGTGGGTGATAAGGAGAATGGCCGTGCCATGCTCCCGGCGCAGGTCGCCCATGAGGGAGAGGATCTGGGCTTGGATCGTCACATCCAAGGCCGTGGTCGGCTCGTCGGCCAAAAGAAGCTCCGGCTCGCAGGCCATGGCCATGGCGATCATCACCCGCTGCCGCAGGCCGCCGGAGAGCTCACGGGGGTAGGCGTCGTACCGGGCCGCCGGGTCGGGGATGCCCACCTGCCGGAAGAGGTCGATGGTCTTCGCCTTGGCGCTCTTCCGGTCCATCCCCCGGTGCAGGCGCAAAACCTCCGCCACTTGCCGGCCCACGGGATAGACGGGGTTGAGGGAGGTCATGGGGTCCTGAAAGATCATGGCCAGCCGGTCCCCCCGGAGCTTGCGGCGTTCTTTTTCCGACAGCTGGCGTAAGTTCCGGCCCTGGAAGCAGATCTCTCCCGCCGTCACCTGCCCCCCGGCGGGGACCAGGCCCAGGACGGACAGGGCCGTGACGCTCTTGCCGCACCCGGACTCCCCCACCAGGCCCACGATGCTCCCGCGGGGGACGGTCAGGTCAATGCCATCCACGGCGGTCAGCTCCCCCTGCGGCGTGTGGAACTTGGTCTGTAAGCCGGAGATGGTCAGCGCGGACCTCTGCCCCAACGCGGTGCTCACTCCCACCCCTTCCAAATGTCCGGCTGATAGCCGACGGTGGCCTGCTTGCCGTTGCGGACGATGGGGGTCCTGAGCAGGGTAGGGTCCTCCAGGAGTTTTTCGATCTTGTCCTGGTCATAGGCCAGGTACTCCAGCAGCGCTGCGTCGGGGTGCTTGTCGTCGATGAGGTCGGGGAGCTTCACCGAGCGCAGCACCGAGGTCAGCTCCCCCTTGCTGATGCCGTATTTGTTCAGGTCGATGGCCTGGAATTTGACCCGGCGCTCCTTAAAATAGCGCTGGGCTTTTTTCGTGTCGAAGCATTTGGACTTGCCAAAGATCTGGATGTTCATGGTCCGGTTCCTCCTGGGTCAGCGGCCCGCCAGCGGGCCGGTCGTTTTGTTCCAGCATAGCACATCCCGGCCCAAAAACCCAGAGGAAGTGAAAAATATGTATACTTTTTTGTTCCAGCGTGCTATACTAGGAGAAATCAAACTGTGAACAGGCTGCGCTTTGCGGCATGAGATATATGACCCTGCGCACCCCAAACTGCACGATCCTTCCACGGTGCTACCAAGCCGTGACGAACCAGGGGAAGCCGGACAAAACCCACCGCGGGACAGGGCGGTCGGGTGCGTCCAGCGGCTCCCCTTGTCTTTGTGCCCCCAATTGGAGGAAACTTTGGGGCTTGCCGCTGGGACACACTGAAAAAAAGGAGTTATTATGGCAGAAAAACTGAAAATCATCCCCTTGGGCGGACTCAACGAGATCGGCAAGAATCTCACCGTCTACGAGTATGGCAACGACATCATCATCGTAGACGTGGGCATGGGCTTCCCCGACGACGACATGTACGGCGTGGACGTGGTCATCCCGGACGTGAGCTACCTCATCAAGCACCAGGATAAGATCCGGGGCATCTTCCTCACCCACGGGCACGAGGACCACATCGGCGCCCTGCCCTACGTCCTGCGCTCCTTCCAGGCCCCCATCTATGCCACCCGGATGACCCTGGGCCTGGTGGGCCTGAAGCTGGAGGAGCACAAGCTGCTCGACAGCACCAAGCTCGTCACCTGCGAGGCCGGGGACATCGTGAAGGCCGGGAAATTCTCCGTGGAATTTATTCACGCCAACCACTCCATCGCCGACGCCGTGAGCTTTGCCATCAAGTGCCCCGTGGGCACCGTGATCCACACCGGCGACTTTAAGATCGATCCCACCCCCATCAAGGGCAAGATCATGGACCTGACCCGCCTGGGGGAGCTGGGCAAAGAGGGCGTGCTGGCCCTGCTGTGCGACTCCACCAACGTGGAGCGCCCCGGCTACACCCGTTCGGAGCGGGCCGTGGGCAACAGCTTCGACGCCCTCTTCCGGGGCTGTAAGGAGCGCATCATCGTCACGACCTTCGCCTCCAACGTGGACCGCATCCAGCAGATCATCAACGTGGCCGCCAGCTACGGGCGAAAAGTCGCCATCACCGGCCGGAGCATGGAAAACTCCCTGCAAGTGGCCACAGAGCTGGGCTATACAGAGATCCCCAAGGGCGTGCTCGTGGACCTGAACCACATCAAGTCCCTGCCCAAGGACAAGGTCTGCATCATCACCACCGGCAGCCAGGGCGAGGCCATGTCCGCCCTCTTCCGCATCGCCTTTTCCACCCACCGGCAGGTGGAGATCCAGCCCGGCGACCGGGTCATCATCTCCGCCTCCGCCGTGCCCGGCAATGAAAATTCCGTGAACAACATCATCAATGAGCTCTACCGCAAAAAGGCCGAGGTGGTCAGCGAGAACGCCGGGACGCTCCACGTCTCCGGTCACGCCTGCCAGGACGAGCTGAAGATCATCCACGCCCTGGTGCGGCCCAAGTTCTTCATGCCCGTTCACGGCGAGCAGCGCCACCTGCGCACCCACGCCCGTGTGGCCGAGGAGATGGGGACGCCCCCCCAGAACATCATCATCGCCGACGTGGGCCGCGTGGTCGAGTTCACCCACAACTCCGCCCAGCTGGCGGGCACCGTCCCCTCCGGGCGGGTGTTCGTGGACGGCTACGGCGTGGGCGACGTGGGCAGCGTAGTCCTGCGGGACCGCCGCCACCTGGCCCAGGACGGCATGATCGTGGTGGTCGTCTCCCTCTCCGGGGAGACCGGCGACCTGGTCTCCGGCCCAGACATCATCACCCGCGGCTTTGTCTATGTGAAAGAGTCCGAGGGGCTTATGGACGAGCTGCGGGAGGTGGCCTTGGACTCCCTGGAGGCCTGCCAGGCCCAGGGGATGCTGGATTGGGCCAGCATCAAGTCCGCCATCAAGAGCGAGATGTCCCGCTACCTCTACCGCAAGACCAAGCGCAACCCCATGATCCTGCCGGTCATCATGGAGGTTTGATCCCCCCTGGCCGAGCCGAGACATTCCAAAGAGAGAGGAAGACAACCATGTGGAAACGACCCATTGTCGGGGCTTTGGCCCTGGTGTTATCCCTCAGCCTGCTGGCTTCTCCGGCCCTGGCCGCCGAGACCAAGGACGCCGACCAGCAGGCCCCCGCCGCCTCTGACACGACGCCCGCCCCGGACACCGGCTCCGATGCCGACACCACCCCCGGCACAGGCGGCGACAAAAACGACAGCACCCCCGGCGGCGACACGAACAACGGCACCGGCGGCAACAACAACGGCTCTGCCGAGACCCCCTCCACCCCGGAGGCCCCCGCCGAGCCGACGACGCCCACCACGCCGACCACCCCCGCGACCCCGGAGCGGCCCTCGACGCCCAGCACGCCCCTGCCCCATGGTCCCACCCTGCGGCAGGACCACGTGCGCTACATGGAGGGCTTTGAAAACGGGACCTTTCGCCCCGACCAGAAGCTGACCCGCGCCCAGGCCGCCCAGCTGGTCTACCGCCTGCTGGCCACCCCGGACAACGGCACCGGGGCCTGCTCCTACACGGACATCGCCGGGCAGTGGTACACCCAGCCCATCCGCGCCCTGTGCGCCCTGGGCCTGTTTGACAACGGCAGCAAGTTCCGCCCCAACGACGTGATGACCCGCGCCGAGTTCATTGATCTCTTGGTCCGCACCAAGCCCATCTCCGGCAACAGCGCCGGCTTCCCCGACGTGTCCTCCGGCTATTGGGCCGCCAGCCAGATCCAGGCCGCTGCCTCCCACGGCTGGATCAGCGGCTTCCCCGACGGGACCTTCCGGCCCAACAGCGGCCTGACCCGCGCCGAAGCCTGCACCGTGGTCAACAACATGCTCGGCCGCACCGGCGACGCCGCCCAGGCCACCCGGCTCATCGCCCTGGGCATCTACTCCGATGTCTCCGCCTCCTACTGGGGCGCGAGGACCATCGCGGAAGCCTCCGTCTCCCACACCGCCGCCGCTTCCGGCAGCGGCGAGAGCTGGAACGGCGTGGATGTGGCCAGCATGACCTTCACCCCCGGCTTCCACGCTGCCGGGAACCAGCTGTACTACGTGGCCTGGACGGGCAAGCTCGTCACCAACACCACCCTGGGTGCTTACAAAGCCGACGCCACCGGCGCCCTGACCCAGACGGCGAAGTCTTACCAGATGACCAACGTGCCCTACATCAGCCAGATCGACAATATTTACGCCTGGGTGGGCTGCGAGGCCGTAGCCGACCTCATGGGCCTGAAGGCCAAGGGGTACGCCCAGGACGTCACCATCAAGTATTTCCTGGACAATCTGCCCCGGTCCAAGTCCGACCCGGAGAAGGGCTTTGTCGGCTCCCCCTACGTTCCCGACACCTCCAAGCGGACCCGCACCACCATCTACCCGGCCAAGCTCGCAGAGTATTCCAACACCTACTGCGGCAGCGACAACCCCTGCGCCGATTTCCGCGGGGCCTCCATCACTGACTTGCAGCGGGAGTTGCTGGCGGGCAACTGCGTGGTGGGCTACATGACCCTGTGGTGGGCCTCCCCCTACTATCGGACCTACAACATCGAGGGCACCCAGCAGCGCCTGGTCAGCAACAACCACGCCGTTCTGGTCTGCGGCTATGACCCCAACAAGGGCTACTACATCTCCGACCCCTACAACTACTACAACCGGGGCCAGGTCCACCAGTATTGGGAGAATGCCAAGACCTTTGAAGCCATCTGGAACGCCCGAAAGGTCGGCATGGTCATCCGCTGATTTTTTCTCCCCCTGACTTCTCGCCTTCGGTGGCTTTGTCACTTGCCCTTTGTCCGGAAATTGCCTATAATAAAGGCAGCAGGAGCCCCCGCTGCGGGGGGAAAGGAGCGTCCGATCGCATGGCAAAAGCAGGCTTCATCCACGATAAATTGGACATCAAGTTTCTGGTGCTCTATCTCATGGCCCGTGTGGCCTCCCCGGTGGATTTCTCCACCCTGGCCGACCTGACCTTCTGCGACGACGGCGTGGAGTATTTCGACTTCGCCGCCGCCTTGGCGGAGCTGGTCGACACCGGCCACCTGGAGCTCAAGGACGATAAATACAGCATCACCGAAAAGGGCCGCCGCAACGGCAAGATCTGCGAGAGCAGCCTGGCCTACTCCGTGCGCCGCAAGTGCGACCGAAACCTGGCCAAGGTCAACGGCGTACTCCGCCGGGATGCCCAGGTCCGCGCAGAGATCCTCCCCAGAGACGACGGGGCGCACACCCTGCGCCTGATCCTGGACGACGACAAGGGCAACATCATGACCCTGGACCTGCTCACCGTCTCCGAGGAGCAGGCCGGTCGCCTGGCGGAAAAATTCCGCACCCACCCGGAACGGCTGTACGACAGCATCCTCCAAGTGCTTCTGGAAACAGAAGAGGAAGGATAACGACACAAACGCAAACCAGCGCGGCAACCACGTTTTCCCGTGGCAGCCGCGCTGGTCTTTTCTCTATGCTCCTTATCTGTCTTCTTCCAAGTGCGTCTTGCAATAAAGCAGGTATTGCTGCTCGTCCACAGAAAAATTACAGCAGCGACCCGCCAAAGTAGGCCAGGCTTTTCCGCTGACAATCATCTCATAGAGTTTTTTCGCTTGCTTTACGATCGTGTCCCGGTTTGAGTTACACCAGGAAAGCTGGTTCGATAACAAATTTTTATATGCAATATCCTCTTTTGTATCTGACTCTGTGCGTCTCATATCTACTTTTGTTAAGCTCTTTGGATGTACGGGAATCATGTTGTTGAAATTGATGGCTCCCCAGGTGCCCTGGTTGATCTTCAAAAAATCCACTTGGTTTTTCATGCGCAGGTGTTTCGGTTTTGGAGAAGTCAGCGGCGCATAATAAGAGATTCCATTGACCGTAAAGACGATGCCGATAAAAGGGCGTGTTTCCTTACGATCCATAGTATACGGCACACAGGGATCATGCTCTCTCAAAAAATCGCAATACGTCGAATCGACTCGAAAAAAAGAAAAACTCATCAAATATCCTCCTTTACAAAATTTGTAAAAAAGAGGACTGAACCCTGGGGATTCAGCCCTCTGCTTTTTCGTTCCCACTTATGGTAGGGTACACCGCTTTTTTGGCTCCCACTCATGGTAGGGTACACCGCTTTTTTGGCTCCCACTTAGTGGCAGGGTACTCCATCTTTTTTGAGTATTGCTACTCGGTATTTCTATTATACGCCACACACCAAAGGATGTCAATTGGAAAAAACGTCCTCGCAAATATCGAACAATGGTAGCAAACCAAGCCAAATTTGTCAAGAAAGAGCGGAAAAATACCCTACTCTTCTTCTAGTTTTTCTGTGCAGCGGCGTTAGCCTTCCAGTTCCTGGATGGCCGTCAGCAGGGCGGCCTGGTCCATTGCCACGGCCTCGCGCAGGGCGGGGTCGGTCAGGGGCTTGGGGCCGCGCAGGGCCTCGGTGAGGGCCGCGCTGGAGAGATACAGCTTCTGGAAGCCCAGGTTCTGGGCCACGCCTTTCAGAGTGTGGGCGGCGCGGAAGGCCGCCTCCCAATCCTGGCTGTTAATGGCACTTTCCAGGCTGTCCCAGCTGGTGTCCGCCGGGTACTTTCCTATGAATTTCCGCACCATCGCTTCGCTGGGCAGACGCCGCAAAACGTCCGCGCTGTTGCCGCCGATCTTTGCATAGAATGCCTCTAGTGTCATAACCCACCTTCTCCTTTGATCCGCTGTTGTCCTTCCTGAGAAAAATACCGTGTATTTTGGGGCCGTCATTCTGAGGTTTTCGGGGCGTTCTCCCGGTGCTTGCGGGCGCTGCCCTGCTTCTCCCGGCCTGGGAGCAGCCCCTCTTCCTGGAGCACCTCGCGGGAAAGGCGGTTGGCCTCCTGGCGCTGGCTCTGCTCCGCGTCCTTCTGCTTTTCCTCTTCGGTCTCCTGCATGGCCTGTTTGATCTGGTCGGCCCCGTCCATCAGGCACTCCAGCAGCAGGGGGTTAAACGCGCCGCACTCGCCGTTGACGATCATGTTGAGGGCCGTTTCGTGGTCAAAGGCCGCCTTATAGCAGCGCTCACTGGTCAGCGCATCGTACACATCGGCCAAGGAAACGACCTGGGCGGAGATGGGGATCTCATCGCCCTTGAGCCCGTCGGGATAGCCTCGGCCGTCCCACCGCTCGTGGTGCCAGCGGCAGATCTCGCGGGCGACCTTCACCAGGGGTTCATTTTGGCTGAAGGGGACCTGGCGCAGCATATGCTCACCCACGGCGGAGTGGGTCTTGATGATCTCAAACTCCTCTTTCGTCAGCCGGCCGGGTTTATTTAAGATCTGTTCGGGAATATTGATCTTGCCGATGTCATGCAGGGCCGAGGCTGTGCTGATGAGGGAGATGTCTGCCTCGGTCAGGGGATACCGATCCGTCTTTTTGCGCAGCCGGCGCAGCAGCAATTCCGTGATGGTGCGGATGTGGACCACGTGCAGGCCGCTCTCGTTGTTTCGGAACTCAACGATGTGGCTCAGAATGCTGATCATCGTGTTGCTGACCTTTTCCTTCTCATACACCTGCTCGGCCACCATCTGCGCCAGGCGCTTCTGCTTGGCGTAGAGCATTAAGGTGTTGCTCACCCGGCGGCAGACCACGCGGGCATCGAAGGGCCGGGTGATGTAGTCGCTGGCCCCCAGGTCATAGGCGCGTTCGACGAAGGTATAGCTATCCTCGGCGGAAATCATAATGACCGGGGTCTCCTCGATCCAGTGATACTGGTTCATGATCTCCAGCACACCAAAGCCGTCTATCTCCGGCATGGTGATGTCCAGCAGCAGGTCGACCTCCGGGTGGCAGTCCAGCAGCTCCACGGCCTGCTGTCCGTTCTCCGCTTCCAGAAACGTATAGTTTTCCTTGCCCAGGATCTCGATCAAGGCCATCCGGTTCAGGGCGGAGTCATCTACGATCAATATGGTTTCTTTGTAGTCCATACATTCATTCTCTCCCTCGACAACGTAACCCGCGAGAAACGTTTTCCCAGTGTAGGCCCCACAGAAAACAGAGTGCACAGAGCCGCATCCTAACACAAATAATTGTGCTCTAGTTTACCACTCCCACGACGCCCTGTCAATCCACTCCGCCGTTGACACCCACCTGTTTTATTTGTTATTCTGACAAAGAGGTGAACCCCATGAAACGAGATCGCGTGTATCTGTCCAAACCCGATCGCCTGCCCTTTGCGCCGGATCAGGCCTCGGCACTGACCCAGCTCATGGCCGTGCTGGAGAGTTCGTTTGACGGCATCTTCATCACCGACGGCCAGGCGACCCCCCTGTGGTGCAACCACTCCTATGAGATCATCTCCGGCCTGACCGCCGCAGACGTGCTGGGCATCCCCATGGCCCAGCTGGTGGCCACCGGCGTCATTTCCCACTCCTCCACCCTCAAGGCCCTGAACCAGGACCAGGCCGTGACCCTGGAGCAGACCTTCACCACCGGCAAGCAGGCCGTGGTCACCAGCACCCCCATCTACGACCAGGACGATACCGTCTGCCTGGTCGTGACCAACGTGCGGGACATTTCCGAGCTGACCGCCCTGCAAGAGACCCTGGACCACCAGCGCCGCCTGTCGGCCAAGTACCGGCAGGAGATGTCCGTCATCCGGGCGCAGCTCATGACCACCCCCCAGCTGGTGGCCGAGGACCCGGCCACCCTGAACCTGCTGCGCATCGTCAGCCGCGCCGCCCAGCTGGACACCGTCGTCCTCATCCAGGGCGAGACGGGCACCGGCAAGGAGCGCATCGCCACCTATATCCACCAGCGCTCCCCCCGCGCCTCCAAAAACTTCATCCGCGTCAACTGCGGGGCCATCCCGGAAAACCTGGCTGAGAGTGAGCTCTTTGGCTATGAGCGCGGCGCTTTCACCGGGGCCAACCGGGAGGGCAAGCCCGGCCTATTTGAAGTGGCCAACGAGGGCACCATTTTCTTAGATGAGGTAGGCGAGCTATCCTTAGCCACCCAGACCAAGCTCCTGCGGGTCCTCCAGGAGAAAGAGATCACCCGCGTGGGCGGCAGCAAGCCGATGAACGTCGATGTGCGCGTCATCGCCGCCACCAACCGGGACCTGCAAAAATGCGTCACCGAGGGGACCTTCCGAGAGGACCTCTACTATCGTCTCAGCGTCTTCCCCGTCTGGGTGCCCCCTCTGCGCCAGCGGAAATTAGATATTCCCAAGCTGGCCCGGTCCGTCATCGACGAACTGAACCAAACCTACGAACATAAAAAATCCCTCACCGCCGGAGCGGAAGCGACCCTCCTGCGCTATTCCTGGCCGGGCAACGTCCGGGAGCTGCGCAACGTGATGGAACGCGCCTTCATCATGAGTGACGGCGAACAGATCCAGGCCGAGGACCTGGCCATCCTGGACAACGGCGACCTGCACACCCCCAAGACCATCCACCCCTCCTACGGCGTCGCCCCCGTCCCCCGCTCCTCCTACGCCGAGGACACGGAAGCCGCCCTCCCCCCGGAACCGCTCACGCCCCCATGTCCCGCCGCCGGTCCCGTCCTCACGGACGAACCGCTCCAGGAGCAGGTCGCCCGCTACGAAGCGGCCCTCATCGCCCAGGCCATGCAGCAGGAAGGCTCCCTCCGCGGGGCCGCCCGGAAGCTGCACATGGACCCGGCGACCCTGCTGCGGCGGAAGAAGAAGTATCAGCAGGCGGGGCTGATCGGGGCGGAAGTCTAAGCGCTGTTTCACTTTTGCACCGCCCACACATCCCGTCTTTTCCCGTCGTTTTATTGCTAAAACACTGTTTTAATTTTGAAGCAGCATATCCCCTATTTCCCCCGGATTTTTTCCCGATCCATCCAAAAACGACCCGGTTTGACTACTTATTTTTAAGTAGATAGTCAAACCGGGCTTCTTATTTTTCGGTTTTTTTCGCCTTTTTCAAAAATTTTTCCTGGTTTTCTTTTTTTGTCTCTACTTGGCACGCTGATTGCTTGTATATTAGGGCGAACGACGAACTATCTGAACAATTCCTCCATTTACATCCTCCATTTACAATTCTTACGTATTACACAAAAAAATCCTCTACGGTACGAAATCACACCCAACACACACTGAGAAAGGAACTACGATTATGGCATTGATGACTGGAAAAGAATATGTGGAAAGCCTGCGCAAGCTGAACATGAAGGTTTACATGTTTGGCAAGAAGGTCGAGAACCCCGTGGATGACCCCATCCTGGCTCCCTCCGTGAACTCCGTGAAGATGACCTATGACCTGGCCCAAGGCCCCAACTACGCGGACCTGATGACCGCCACCTCCCACCTGACCGGCGAGACCGTCAACCGCTTCATGAACATCCACCAGTCCACCGACGACCTGGTGAAGAAGGTGAAGATGCAGCGCCTGCTGGGCCAGGTCACCGCCGCCTGCTTCCAGCGATGTGTCGGCATGGACGCCATCAACGCCGTCTACTCCACCACCTATGAGATCGACCAGAAGTACGGCACCCAGTACCACGAGAACTTCAAGAAGTTCGTCATCGAGGCCCAGAGAAAGGACTGGACCATCGACGGCGCCATGACCGACCCCAAGGGCGACCGCGGCCTGCCCCCCCACAAACAGGAAGACCCCGACATGTTCCTGCACGTGGTCGAGCAGCGGCCCGACGGCATCGTGGTCCGCGGGGCCAAGGCCCACCAGACCGGCATGTGCAACTCCCACCAGGTCCTGGTCATGCCCACCCAGGCCATGGGTCCTGAGGACAAGGACTACGCCGTCTCCTTCTCCTGCCCCGCAGACGCCGAGGGCCTGTTTATGATCGTTGGCCGCCAGAGCTGCGACACCCGCAAGCTGGAAGGCTCCGACATCGACGTGGGCAACGCCCAGTACGGCGGCGTGGAGCTGCTGGTCGTGTTTGACGACGTGTTCATCCCCAACGAGAACATCTACATGAACGGCGAGAGCGAGTTCGCCACCGTCATGGTCGAGCGCTTTGCCGGCTATCACCGTCAGTCCTACGGCGGATGTAAGGTTGGCGTGGGCGACGTGCTGATCGGCGCTGCCGCCGTCGCCGCCGACTACAACGGCGTGGCCAAGGCCAGCCACATCAAGGACAAGCTCATCGAGATGATCCATCTCAACGAGACCATGTACTCCTGCGGCATCGCCTGCTCCGCCGAGGGCACCCAGACCGCCTCCGGCAACTACCTGATCAATCTCCTGCTGGCCAACGTCTGCAAGCAGAACGTCACCCGCTTCCCCTATGAGATGGCCCGCATCGCCGAGGACCTGGCCGGCGGTGCCGTGGGCACCTGCCTGTCCGAGGCGGACCTGCACGGCGAGTTCACCGGTCCCTGGGTCGAGAAGTATATGAAGAACGGCACCGGCACCACCGCCGAGAACCGCATGCGTATTCTCCGCCTGATCGAGAACCTGTCTCTGGGTGCCGGGGCCGTCGGCTACCGGACCGAGTCCCTGCACGGGGCCGGCTCTCCCCAGGCCCAGCGCGTGATGATCGCCCGCCAGGGTGACATCGCCGGCAAGAAGGTCCTGGCCAAGCGCATCGCCCGCGTGAAAGAGGACTGAGTTTCCCCGTACTCCACAAAAGACCCGGACAGAATCAACACCGAGGAGGACACAAACATGACGCAGCATCTGGAAGAACTCTTGGAGACCCTGGTCCGCCCCGCCCTGCGGGAACACGGCGGTGACGTGGAACTGGTCCGCTATGAAAACGGCGTCCTGCGCCTGAAAATGCTGGGCCGCTGCGCCGGCTGCCCCGGCGCGACCCTCACCAACGAGACCCTCATCGAGGGCCAGTTAAAGCCCCTCCTGCCGGAGCTGCGGGAAGTGATCCTGGTCCACGCGGTGAGCGATTCTCTCCTGGCCCAGGCACGGGCCAGGATGACCCGAAGCCAGCTCCAAAGCTAAACTCCTTCCCATAAAACCTTTCCGGGCCACCCGCGTCGCAAGACATGGGTGGCCCGGATTTGTTTTTATGGGGATTTGTTTTTATGGGGATGTTACGTTTGATCCTGTACCAGTTGCAGAGAGAGCAAGCAAACGAACTTTTCTCCCTGGGGCAGGGCGAGGAAGTCGCCGTCGTGGGCTTTGGCGATGTCCTGGACGATGCCCTGGCCCAGGCCCTTGCCTTTGCGGTACTGGGCGGGGTCGTAGGGGTTTTCGGTTTTGAGGAGCAGGCTCCCGCCGTCCGGCCCGGCCTTGATGCAGATGCGCCGCCGGTCCGGCGGCAGGGGGCGGACGGCTTTGATGGCGTTGTCCAGGAGGTTGGCGAAAACGCTGCACAGCTCCCCGTCGGAAAGGCCCGTGGCTTCGGGAACGTCCAGAGACGCTTCCAGGGTGATGTTTTCCCGGCGGCAGAGGGCGGCCTTGTTGGCCAGGACGGCGTTGACCACGGGGTTGGCACAGAAGTGGACGGTTTCCGTGGTGGTCAGGCTGTCGGAGAGAGCCCGGAGCTGGTCGGCCAGGCGGTCGTAGTCTTTTTGTTCCAAGAGGGTCAGGCCCACGGCCAGCTGGTTCTTGTAGTCGTGAGCCAGGCGGGCCACGGCCCGCTCTTTCTCCTGGAGGACATCGTATTCCATCATCTGGCGGTCTTTCTCATACTCCATGACCTGGAGCTTTCGCTCCAGCTCGGCCTTCTTGGCGGTGTCCGTCATGGTTTTCAGGAGGAAGATGTTGACCACGATGCAGTAGAGGCAGGCCAGGGCGAAGTAAGCCGCCAGCCGGGGCGAGGGATACTGCTCCACCAGCCAGTAAAAGCCGACGATGAGCAGCAGATGCCCCAGGGGATAGAAGACGAAGCGCTTCACCGTCTGCCGCTGGAGGGGCGTGGTCTGGTGGAGCTTTCTCATGATGGGGATCAGCCACAGGGCCAGGGTGGCCACATAGTTGAAGTAGGTCACGCCCAGGCGGACGGCGGGGTTGGTCAGGATCTCATACTCGCTCAGATGCAGCCACTGCACGCAGAGGATCATCGCCCCCATGTCCAGGGCGAAGACCGTCACCCAGGTGTAGAGCAGGGCAAAGAGCTTGTGCCACACGCTGCTGCGGAAGAAGACAAAGACCAGCAGCAGCGCCAGCCCATTGGCCGAGAGGAGCTTGGCCAGGGTGTGGGCCTCCAAAAGGCGGCTGACCACCGCCGCCAGCAGGTACCCGCCCGCCGTCAGCCAGAAGTTGAGCCTGGGGGCAAAGCGAGGCTCCAGCATAAAGTTCATAAAGGCCGCGTAGGTCAGGATCTGCAAGGCGCTGGCCAGCAACAGAAAGACTTGCAGGATCATAGCCGCGCCCCCCGGTAGAGCAGGTAGCGGGTGCGGGTCTCCTCCTGCTTGCTGCGGCTGATGGGTACGGCCCGGCCCCCCTGGAGGAGGACGTTTTTCCGGTCGATGCGGTCGATGTAGCGCATGTTGACGATGTAGCTCTTGTGGACCCGAACAAATTCCTCCGGCAGCTTTTCCTCCCACTCGTCCAGGCGGCCGTGAAAGGCCCGGTCCGTCCGGCCGTCGCGGGCGCAGATCTGGATGGTGTGACCCTTGCTCTCCAGGGCCAGGACCTCCCGATAGGGGACGCTGCACAGGGCGCGGTTTTTCTGGTAGGTCAGCACGTCCTGGTCCTTGGCACGGGCGTCGATCTGCTGGACGCACCGCCGGAGATGGTACGAGAGGTACATATCTTCCACGGGTTTGGTCAGGTATCCCACGGGCTTGACCTGGCCGGTGAAGATGCGCTGGCAGTACCGCTCACCGTAGGCGGTGAGATAGAGAACTTGGATGGGCTTGCTCGCCCCGTCGCACAGGTCGTCGGCCAGGGCGATGCCGCTGGCCGGACCGAACTCGATGTCCATGATGAGAATATCCGGCAAACACGCCCGCGCCGCCGCCCGGACCGCCTCCGGGTCTTCAAAGGACCGCAGCTGCACGTCGGGCAGGATGCGTGCGATCTTCTCCTCCAAGCCGCGCAGGTGCACCGCCTCGTCATCGCAGAGCCAAATGTCGTACACAGTCATCTCCTCCTGTTTTTTGTTTGCTGCTGCTATCTTACCATAGAATATCCCAGGAGGCAAACCCTGCCGACATCAGGCAAACCCCAGGGCCAGGCCCACGCAGCGGACCAGAAACGCCATGACCCACGCGATCACGCACTGGATGAGGACGGTGGCCGCTGCGGCCTTGCCGCTGCCCAGCTCCCGCCGGACCGTGGCGATGGCCGCCACGCAGGGGGTGTAGAGCAGGGTAAAGACCAGGAAGACCACGGCAGTGAAGGGGGTGAAGAGGGTGGTGATGTTGGCCGCATCTCCCCCGACCAGCAGGGTCAGGGTGGACACGACGCTCTCCTTGGCGGTAAAGCCCGTGATGAGGGCGGTGGAGGCCCGCCAATCGTTGAATCCCAAGGGGCCGAAGAGGGGGGCGAAGATCCCGCCCAGCGCGGCCAGCAAGCTCTCGCCGGGGGTAGCAACGACGTTCAGGCGGGCGTCAAACGTCTGCAAAAACCAGATGATGATGGAAGCCAGGAAGATGACGGTAAAGGCTTTTTGCAAAAAGCCCTTGGCCTTTTCCCAAATCAGGTGCCCCACGCTCTTGGCGCTGGGCAGGCGGTAGTTGGGCAGCTCCATGACAAAGGGCACCGGCTCCCCCCGGAACTTGGTCAGCTTCAAGATGCCGGCATACAAAATGCCGCACAAGATCCCAAAGACATACAGGCCGACCATGGCCAGCGCCCGGTAGGGCCGCGGGAAGAAGGCCCCCACCAGCATGGTGTAAATGGGCAGCTTGGCCGAGCAGCTCATAAAGGGGGTCAGCAAAATGGTCATTCGCCGGTCCCGCTCGCTGGAGAGGGTCCGGGTCGCCATAATGGCCGGGACGGAGCAGCCGAAGCCCACCAGCATGGGCACAAAGCTCCGGCCGGAGAGGCCCAGCTTCCGCAGAGGCCGGTCCATCACAAAGGCCACTCGCGCCATATAGCCTGTGTCCTCCAGGATCGACAGGAAGAAGAACAGCGTCACAATGGCGGGCAGGAAGCTCAGCACACTGCCGATGCCCTGCGCTGCGCCGTCGATGACCAGGGAATGGACGACCGCATTGACGTGCAAGACCTGCAGCCCGTGGTCCAGCAGGGCGATGGCCTGGTTCACGAGAAAGGCCATCCCGTCGGACAGCCACGCCCCGATGCCGCTGAAGGTCATCCAGAAGATCACCGCCATAATACCGAGGAAGCAGGGCACGGCCGTATATTTGCCGGTCAAAAACCGGTCGATGGCCATGCTGCGCTTGTGTTCCTTGCTCTCCCTCGGCCGCACGACGGAGGTGCGGCAGAGATCTTCCAGGAAAGAGAAGCGCATGTTGGCCAGGGCCGCCTCTCGATCCAGGCCGGACTCCTTCTCCATGACGGAGACGATCTGTTCAAACGCCTCCCGCTTGTCCTCCGGCAGGTGGAGGGCCTGCTCGATGATGGGGTCATTCTCAATGAGCTTGGTGGCGGCAAAGCGCACCGGCAGGCCGGCGGCTTTGGCGTTGTTCTCCACCATGTGGGCCGTGGCGTGGATGCACCGGTGGACGGCCCCCAGGGGGTCATTCTGGTTGGGGTTGTCCGGGCAAAAGTCGATGCGCACCGGGGCCTCCCGGTAGCGGGCGACGTGGATGGCGTGGTCGATCAGCTCGTTGATACCCTCGTTCTTCACCGCCGAGATGGGCACCACCGGGATGCCCAGGGCCTGCTCCAGCTCGTTGACCCGGACCGTGCCCCCGTTGGCCCGCACCTCGTCCATCATGTTCAGGGCCAGGACCATGGGGATGCCCAGCTCCATGAGCTGCATGGTCAAATAGAGATTGCGCTCGATGTTCGTGGCATCGACGATGTTGATGATGCCGTCCGGCTTCGTCTCCAGCAAAAAGCGCCGGGTGACGATCTCCTCGCTGGAATAGGGGGAGAGGGAGTAGATGCCCGGCAGGTCGGTCACGGTGGCCTCCGGGTGGCTTCGGATCGTGCCGTCCTTTCGGTCCACGGTGACACCGGGGAAATTACCCACGTGCTGGTTGGCCCCGGTGAGCTGGTTAAATAGGGTCGTTTTCCCGCAGTTCTGGTTGCCCGCCAGGGCAAAGCGCAGGGGCTGCCCGGCGGGGATGCCCTCCGTTTTCTTCGGGTGGTCTGTCTCCACGGTGCTTTGTTCTCCCACGGCGGGGTGGTCGATGGCCTGGTAGCGGAGCGGTCTGGTCTCCACGCCGGTCTTTTGATACACGGCCCCGATCTCTATCTTTCGTGCCTCGTCCAGGCGGAGGGTCAGCTCATAGCCCCGGAGCTTGATCTGCACCGGGTCACCCATAGGGGCGGTCTTTTGCAGGGTGACTTCGGTCTGCGGCGTCAGCCCCATATCCAGCAAATGGTGGCGCAGTGACCCGCTGCCGCCCACTGCTTGGATCACGGCGCTCTGGCCGGGCTTGAGCCGGTCCATCGTCACCGTTTGCTCGTTTACAGCTTGCAAGGTTCGTTCCGTCCTTTCCAGCAGATCCCTGTCGGTTCCGTTGCGTCCCGTTTCGCCAGATCTCTGCCCGTTTCGTAAGCCTAGTGTAACACGCCTGCGCCCACTGCGCAACCGCTATTCTTTTTGCTCCACCCAAACTGCAAAAAGTTTCTTCTATACAAGAAACTCTTGATTCATTCTTGATTTTATTCTATTATAGAAGAAACTTTAAAAGTCAGGGGAGAAAGCTCAGCACAGAAACCGTCTACAACTATCTTGACGTTCTGGAGAGTGCGTTCTTGATCCACAGATACCCTTCTGCACATCAATCGCGGCGGGATCCGTCAAAAAAACATTCTTCAATTTTTAGAAGCATGAATCCAAAAAGCCGACCCTGATTTTGGGTCGGCTTTTTTGGGGTTCCGGATGAAGTTGTATCAATAGTTGTCTGCCTTGACCTCGAAGAAGGACTGGGGGTGGTTGCAGACGGGACATACATCGGGGGCCTTGTCGCCATACTCCAGGTGTCCGCAGTTGCGGCAGTACCAGACCTTGACGGAGGACTTCTTGAAGACCTCGTCGTTCTCCAGGTTCTCCAGCAGCTTCAGGTAGCGCTCGTAGTGAGACTTCTCGATCTCACCCACGGCGGCGAAGAGGTCAGCGATGCGGTGGAAGCCCTCCTCGCGGGCCTCTTCTGCCATGCGCTTGTACATGCTGGTCCACTCGTCGTGCTCGCCTTCGGCGGCGGCCATCAGGTTCTCGGCGGTGGTGCCGATGCCACCCAGCTCCTTGAACCAGAGCTTGGCGTGCTCCTTCTCGTTGCCGGCGGTCTCCTCGAAGAACGCGGCGATCTGCTGGAAGCCGTCCTTCCGGGCCTGGCTGGCGTAATAGGTGTACTTGTTTCTGGCCTGGCTTTCGCCGGCAAATGCCTCCCACAGGTTGGCTTCGGTCTTGCTGCCCTTCAGTTCCATTGTTGTGCTCCTTTCTGATGTTCGTTGTGGTTTATATGGGTTTGCCCTGGGCCGTCTGCCCTTTGGGCTGGTGTTCTTTGTTGTGGCTTTAGGATACTGCATTTTGGCCTGAGATACCGTGACTTACACACACTCAGAGAAAAATGATGCAAAAACTTCCTTGGAAATTTGACTTTTTCTGTCTGAGAAAGTTTTCCCCCACCGGCGCATACTATACGCACGGCTTCTTTGCAAGCCCCCGCGTTTTTTCAGGCGCGGCAAGCAACGAAACAACGGAGGGATCATCATGGCTCGCAAGTATCTCACCGCCGGGCTGCTCCTGGTCCTGACCTTGTCCCTGACGGCCTGCGGCACCAGCGACAAGGCCGGGACCTCGGCCCACCGCTGGGACGGCGGCACCAACGCCGCTTCTCAGGACTGGGCCATCCAGCGCCAGGCGGACGCCCGTGGCCCACTGTCGGGCAGCACCGACGGCAGCTATCACGCCGACAGCCAGGGCCGGGTCGACGGCTACCACGCCCGCTCCTATGACGGCAAGCGCGGCCAGGCGAAATCCAATCGGGACAAGGCCGGTGACGACCTAAAGAAGGCCGGCGAAAACGCCAAAGACACCGCCAAGGACCTGGGCAAGGCCGCCCAAGACGCCGCCCGCAGCATCGGTGACACCGCAGAGGACGCCCTCGACGGCATGAAGCAAGCCGCCAAGAACGCCACCGACAGCGCCCAGAAATCCACCAGCGCCCGGTAAAGCGGACCCAGCAACACAAGCCAGGGGAGAGACAGCTAGGTCTTTCTTCTGGCTTGTTGTCTTACTCGCTCAGAGGTCAGGGAATTCTTCCAAGACTGCCCGGAAAAGTTCCCGCATCTGTTCGTTGGGCAGCCGGATTTCCGACATTCCCCAAACGACCGACTTCGTGAGACAACCATTCAGATATAATACGCTCCAAAGCTCGCTCTCATTGGAAAATTGATAGTCATAGGATTGACGCTCCTGAATGGACTGGAGACACGCGTGGCCACTGCTCAAATGCTCCATCGTTCCAGTAAAATTACTGCCGCCGACTTGAGCAAACGTGCGCAAAAGGGCATGCTCCCGGCTGTTTTCCCAGAAGTTGACCGGTGTCGCGTTCGGGTCAGCTTGCAGAGCATGGAGATAAGCCATAACGTCTCTGGGGCAGAAAAGCTCTTTCCTTCCAAAGGAATAGCCACCGTACCAGTCCTTCCATGTTTCAGCGCAGGAAGCCGCACCGACATTGGCTAGGAGCTGATCGACTTCTGCCTGAGTAAAGCCCAGCGGAAGGGTCGCCATCGTTTCAAATAAAAAGCGGTCCAACCGTCCGAAAGGTCCTTCCTGCGGATAGCGCATGCGGCCAGCGATCACAACAAGCTCTGCCGACCAATTTTCTTCCAGCGTATGCAAAAGGCCTCGGACCCAATCGGTCATTTGGGGCAAATACCCGTGTTCTCTGGCTTTCTCCAATGGTGTGTCATAGGCATCCAACAAAACGACGACATGCTTTCCGTAGTGAGTTTGCATGGCATCTATGAGAATAGCTAGAGATTGGCTGGCATAATGCCATGAGATATCTCTTTCTGCTATGTGGCGAAGTTCCTTCTGCTGCATTTCCGATAGCTGGTCATTTTCCAACAGGTAGCCGTGCTCCTGAAGAAGGGCGGAGAAGACGGACGCCAGCGCAGAACAGGCATCCTCAAAGTTCTGACCATCGACTGACGCAAAGGACAGAAAGAGCGTGGGATACTGGTTCTGCTTGCGGCGGCACAGCTCCGCATCTTGGGCAATCGCCAGGTCCGCAAACAGCGCTCGGCTGTCGGTCCGAATGTCAAAAAAAGATTCCAACATCCGCATCATCACAGTCTTTCCAAAGTGCGGCGGTGCCGTTACCAAAAACGATGCTCCTCCGTTCAGGTTTTGGAGACATAAGGTTTTATCAACGTAGTATGCACCATTCTGGCGCATTTGTACAAAGTCAGATTCTCCGACAGGAAATAGGCAGGGACGCATAGCTGGCTCCTTTCCAATCAAAGTTATATCACCACTCACATCATAACACGAACTCCCCCCGTTTACAAGAAAACGAGGAGAGCCAGCCACGGTGAATTCGTGGCGATGGTCGCACCGCCAACGGTGGAAATTTATTTTACAGCGAGATTTGTATTGCAGCTACTATAAATATCATGTATAGTGATCTCATAAGAAGTAGGACTTTTATTTAATATTTAACTTGACCTGTAGATTTTGGAGTGTGCCATCATGAGAAAAGATACGATAGGGGTATGCTGCTTATTGGCGTCTACGGCGATGATACTCATGATCGCTTGGTTTTTTCAAGCTCATCCTGTGGTAGCTTCTCCAGAAAACACACGAATTATGTTTATTGAAATTGGTGGCAGGGAGGATGAAGATCTCACGATCCCATCGCCAGAGCAGGAAAAGCAGATCTTGGCGTTTCTTTCAACCTGTAAAGAAACGCATACGACTCGGCGTGAGCTTTCTGGTGGATATGATGCTAGCTGGAAGTGCATGACAGTAATGCTGGCCTTCCCCAATGGACAAGTTCGAGGGGTTTTGCTTGCTCCGAGTGAAGATGAAGAAGTTGACGCTTCAAGTATACTCAACACTTCATATCCAGCATCTGGGTCTACAGGCTACTTTGACACAATATGCACGTTACAAAATCCAAAAGAGATTCGGAATTTTCTGGATACTGTGCTATTGCAAGAAGACGAAGAATCAACAACTTGATTCTTAAGTACAATACAACGGGAGCTGTCTCGCTATGAGGCAGCTCCCGTTGCAATAGACAAAGTATTTACTTCTTCTGCATCTTCGTGGCGATGGTCACGCCGCCGATGGCGATGCGGTCCAAGCCGTTGTCGTGGAAGACGAGGGTCAGCTTCTTGTCCTCGCCCAGGACCTCCTGGACGGCGGCCTGCATGGACTCGGCCAGGGCGTTGACCTTCTCCTCCTTGGTGGGGCCGGCCTCGATGTTGGCGACCACCATCTTCTGGGGGGCGGGCTGGCCGTTTTCGTACAGCGTCTCGTACTCGTTGACGAAGGTGTAGATGTGGGGGGCCTTCAGGATGGGGGCGGCAGCGTCATACAGCTTGGCAGCCAGGGCATCCTTGGTTCCTTGTTCCAGCTTGGGAACGTTGACGTACATACTGGGCATACTAAAAATCCTCCTTGTGATAGGGGGCGGCAGGGCCGCCTTACAAAACGCCGGTCAGGCGGTCTTGTCGTGTGGGTAACATCGAATCAGGACAGGGGCTTTTTCTCCTCGTCCTTCTTTTGCAGCTTGGTCTTGGTGCCGTCCTTCTCTAGGAAGTAGACGTTGTCCAGCTGGGCCTCCAGGCTTTGGCGGATGGAGGCCAGGTACTCCAGGCGCAGGGTAGCCTGCTCCTGCTTTTCTTCCTCGGTCAGGCCGATGGTCTTGCTCTTGCGGGCCAGCTCGTTGAGCCGGGCGATGCGTTCTTCTGTCATGGTGCGGTCCTTTCTTTCTATGGGAACTATGCGATGGATCTGGAAGTTACAGATAGCGCTGGAGGGTCAGGATCGTCCGTCCGCGCTTGGACGTGCCCCCGATCTCGGTCAGGACACACTTGCCCAGCCCCCGGCAGGTCAGCACGTCTCCGGCCTCGACGACCTTATCCGCCTTCTCACAGGGCCGGTGGTTGACCATCACCCGCCCGCCTTTGATAAGCTCGGCGGCGCGGCTGCGGGGGATGGAGAAGCCAGCGGAAACAACGGCGTCCAAACGGACGGAGGCTACGGTGGCCCGGACTTCCTTCGTCTCCCCCGGCGTGGGGGTGAGCTGGTCCAGGGGCAGCGGCGTGAGGGTCACAGGGTAACGCCCGGCCTTTTCCCATTGGGCCAGTAAGATGGGCAGGGTCTCCCGCAGGACGATGACCTGCGCCCCCGTCTCTCCGATCAGAATATCCCCGATCTTCTCCCGCGTGATGCCCAGGCCCATGAGGGAACCCAAATAGTCCCGGTGGGTCAGCTTGGCCCCCTTGGGGGTCTTCACCTCCAAGGCCGCCAGGGGGCAGTCCTCCCCGGCCAGCCAGAGGTCTTCGTCCAGCCAGTCCGGCAGAAAGCCCCAGAGCTTGCGCTCGGCATCCGCGTAGCCGCCGTGCAGCACGCCCTGCCCCGGCGCGGCAGCCATCAGCAGGTCGGCGCTCATGGCTTGCTCGGCGGGGGAGAGAAAGGCTGTGTGGGTGGGGATGCCCCGCTGATCCGCCCGCTGCTGCTGGTCCAGCACACGAGCCAGAAGCAACCGGCTCTCGCCGTCTCTGGCGTATTTGTCCAGCAGCTCCGTTTTGTTCATGGTGCCGTCTCCCTCCCTTCCAGCTTGGAAAATTCTGTCTTTCCAAACCGAATGTTCATAGAAACCAGTATATCCCGACAAAGTGCCTATTGTCAACGGAAATAGGAGGGTTTATAATCTTCTTTATCCTGAGCGTGGCTCCCCTGAAAGGGTCGAACTGTCCGGGGGACAGTTCGATTCAGTAAAATTTTCCTAAAACAGCTGGCCGCAAAGCGGTCTGAGGGGGCCACTCCGCGCTCAAATAGCACTGATCTTGCCATAAGGAGGAATCCACGTGAAACGCGTCCTTTTTATCTATAACCGCCACGCGGGAAAAAACAAGACCTGGGCCGGACTGTCCAACATCATCAACGCCATGACGGAAGAGGATTGTCTCGTCACGGCCTATCCCACCCAGTACCGGGGCGACGCCGGGGAGGCCATCGTGCGCTGGAGCAAGGACTTTGACCAGGTCGTGGTCGCTGGCGGCGACGGCACTCTAAGCGAGGCCATCGCCGGGGCCGTGCGGTTAGACGAGCAGCCCATCATCGGCTACATCCCCGTGGGGACGACGAATGACTTTTCCAAAAACTTAAACCTGCCCCTGGGCGATCTGACCGCCCTGGCGGCCACCGCCGTCACCGGTGTGCCCCACACCCATGATCTGGGCCGGTTCAACGGCCAGAGCTTTCTCTATGTCGCCGCCTTCGGGGCCTTTACGGAGATTGCCTACTCCACCCCACAGAAAGCCAAGAACCTTCTGGGCTACAACGCCTATGTGCTGGAGGTGGTCAAGAATCTCGCCTCCATCAAGCCCTACCACTTAAAGGTGGAGTACGATGACAAGGTCATCGAGGGGGATTTTCTCTACGGCATGGTGAGCAACACCACGTCTGTGGGCCGCTTCAACAACTTCCCCCCCGGAAACCCGGACCTCTCCGACGGCCTGCTGGAGGTGACCCTCATCTCCCCCGTCCGGGACGTGAAAGACATGGAGGAATTCAGCCGCGCCCTGCTGATGACCAACCCCGCCATCCTCAACTCCATGATGACGACGTTCTCCACGGCCAAGGTCAAGTTCACCGCCGCCCAGGAGCTGCGCTGGACCCTGGACGGCGAGGCCGGCGGGGCCCACCAGGTGGTCGAGGTGGAGGCCGTCCACAACGCCTATACCATCATCCACGGACCCGAAAAATCGCAATAAAGCTTGCATCTGAAAACGCTTTTAGAAAATTTCGACAAATAACCTGCAATTGTATTGACTTTCTTTTGGCTTGATTGTATAATAAAAGCACCACAAGAGGTCAGAGACTCAAGGAGGCCATACCCCATGAAAAAGATCCTGTTACCAGTTGACGGCAGCAAACGTAGCCTGCGCACCGTAGAAGCGGTCAAGCAGCTCTGCGACCCGGCAGAGAGCGACATCACCATCGTCAAAGTCGTCAGCGCCCAGCTGTATATCAACTCCATGGATGAGATCAAGCACAACGCAGAAAAGGCCCAGCCTGAGTTAGACGCCGTGGCCGACCTTCTCCCCGGTTACCAGGTCAAGACCCAGGTCCTCCTGGGCAGCGCCCCCGGAGCGGAGATCGTGGAGTACGCCAAGGAGGAACAGATCGACATGATCATCATGACCCGCTCCTCCCGCGGGCCGCTGCGTAAGCTCGGCTCGGTCGCGACCTACATCGTGCGCAACGCCTCGTTCCTCGATGTGATCGTGATGCGGGAAGTGGGTGACGAATAAAAGCACCCCCTTTGGAAGACCCCAACCCTGCAAGCCCACAGCAAGCAACATGATGATTGGAGGTACCCACATGAAGAAGATCCTACTGCCTATCGATGGAAGTCCCCGCAGCCTGCGCACCATTCAGGAGATCAAGCAAAGCTACGACCCCAAAGAGACGGAGATCACCATTCTGTTAGTCACCCCCGAACCCCGGCCCCATAAGATGACTGACGACAACGACGAAGTGAAGCCCATGCCCGACCACGACGAGATCAAGTCCGTGGACGAGAACGACGCCGAGGTTTCCCGTCAGCTCCTCGCCTCTTTTGCCAGAATGATGCCTGAGTACAAGGTGGACACCGCCCTGCGCTTCGGTAACCCTGGCCCGGAGATCATCGGCTTTGCCAAGGAGGGCGGCTTTGACGCCATCCTGATGACCCGCTCCTCCCGCGGTTGCACGCAGAAGATGGGTTCGGTCTCCACTTACATCGTGCGCAACGCCTCTTTCATCGACATCACCGTGCTGAAGGGAATTTGAGGCGATTGCCTGACTGCACATGAATCATAACAAAATGATAAAATTTTTGGCCAGCAGCTTCGCGCTGCTGGCCTTTTTTTGTGTCTGATGCCGTCTGCGTCACGCTTCATGGAGATGCCCCACGTCCGGGTCCGGCCAGAGCGTCACGAGAGCGCCGCCCAAAAATGTTGTGTCCAGCCAGAGGTCCAGGTCGATGACCCGCTCCTCGCCCTCATCCAAAATGGTGCAGAGCAGGACGCGCTCCCCCTCCGTCATGGAGATGAGGGGGACCCAATGCCAGCTGTCCAGGTTTTTCAGGGCACCGTTGGAAAAGTTCAAAAAGGCCACGGGGCAGTCCCGCCCCAAAGCCTGGGCCAGAAACGCCCGGCATTGGGCGGAGGAGGGCCGCTGGGGGCGGCGGGCAATGGGCAAGACCTCGCCCTTAAGATAGCAGCCCCGGCTCTGGGCAAAGCTGCGGCAGCCCAGGACCATATTCTCCGGGTTGTCCAAGTCCTAGGAGTTAGACGTGATTTAGATATGCCTCATATCTAATCAGTATTTATTGTCTTGTGTATGTATACTCATCTAAATATAAGGTTGAGCCATCCATAGTATAGGTATAGCTAACGCTTCCATACCCACCAACGACAAAAGTTATAGTGTCATCTTTTTCGGACCAGTTGCATAAAAGCCCATCTACCATCCCTGAGCCATCTTCATTTATTATAAGTTGGTCCGGATAATTGCTATGAACTTCATCAGCTACCCAATTTCCATATATTGACGAAGAAGTTCCACATGAACATAAGATACTGATTGAAAAAATACAAGCGAGAAGAATAGAAATCCCTTTACTTTTCATAAACTGCCTCCTAGTTAATCATCATTTATCTTCTGCGTCTCTAAAAAGAAAAATCACAATATTTCATTTTCTTTTGAATAGAAATTAACATACACAGAAGTTGATTACAAGGTTTTTGCAAAAATAGCACGTTTAGCGACAAAATTTGCACATGTAGATTTGTATATGTACAATAGTAACACAAATGGTGGTAAACTTATATTGTTCTAATTAGGCTTTTATAAAAAGCTTTCTTTTATTCCCGTAAGATCCTAGAGATTTTAAAAGCTTTTTTGGATCTTCAAATTCTCTCCAACGAAACTAGGCCCCCGCTCACAGCACTCGTTCCGTCGGCGGGGCATGTTTTGTTGTGTGGTCACTCTTCCTCAGAATGCCCCACGTCCGGGTCCGGCCAGAGCGTCACGAGAGCGCCGCCCAAAAATGTTGTGTCCAGCCAGAGGTCCAGGTCGATGACCCGCTCCTCGCCCTCATCCAAAATGGTGCAGAGCAGGACGCGCTCCCCCTCCGTCATGGAGATGAGGGGGACCCAATGCCAGCTGTCCAGGTTTTTCAGGGCACCGTTGGAAAAGTTCAAAAAGGCCACGGGGCAGTCCCGCCCCAAAGCCTGGGCCAGAAACGCCCGGCATTGGGCGGAGGAGGGCCGCTGGGGGCGGCGGGCAATGGGCAAGACCTCGCCCTTAAGATAGCAGCCCCGGCTCTGGGCAAAGCTGCGGCAGCCCAGGACCATATTCTCCGGGTTGTCTAGGCCGCGGGAGCCGGGGGTGACGTAGGGCCACACCGCTTCCATATAGGCCAGGAAGCCCGCCTGGGTGTGGGCTTCGCCGGGGGCCATGGGGGCCAAAACGGGGTGGGCCTGGGCGAGATAGGACAGCAGCGCCGCCGCTGTGGTGGGGCCGCAGCCGGCCCGGCGCTGCCAGAGGTCATGGTACCACTCCTGGTCGCCGCCGCGATACCGGGTCCCGTCGGGGCCGGTCAGCGTGAGGTATTCGGGGTGGGAGAGTTTGTAGGGCATGGCCAGCCCCTCCTTTCTGCGAACGCTTGGGTTTATCACAAAGCGCGTTACGAAACAGGGGGCGGAATGTTCCGCCCCCTGTCTGGGTCTTGTTCTGATCACAGGATCCCCGATCCTGGTATTCAACCCTGATTTTCCGGGTCAGCCTGGCCGATGGTCATGAGGCCCAGGTAGCTGTCGGCGTTGGCGACGCTGCCTGCCACGTCCTCGTCCGTGAGGGTCTTTTTGACCTTGGCGGGGATGCCGACCACCAGGCTTCTGGGCGGCACGATGGTCCCCGCCGCAACAACGGCCCCGGCCCCGACGATGGAGCCTTTGCCGATGACGGCGTGATCCAGAATCACGGAGTTCATGCCGATGAGGCACTTGTCTTCCACGGTACAGCCGTGGAGAATGGCCCCGTGGCCGACGGTGACGTGGTCGCCCACGGTCACGTGGTTGCCTGCGTCGCCGTGGAGGACGCAGTTGTCCTGGACGTTAGAAAAGGCGCCGATGGTGATCTTCTCCTGGTCGGCCCGGAGGACGGCATTGTACCACACGTTGGTCTGTTCGCCCAGGGTCACGTCACCCCGGAGATAGGCGCCGGGAGCCACCCAGGCCGTGGGATGAAGGTTCGCCATAGTGTGAAACCCCTTTCTTACTTGGACAGCACGCGGACCCGCAGCACGCCGGGGATGGCGGCAATGGCAGCGGCGTCCACCGCGGCGTCGGTATCCAGGATATAGTAGCCGTAGTCGCCGCGGGCCTTGAAGGCAGAGGCCACCGCGGGCACAGCGGCGGTGACGGCAGCGCCGTCGGCATTCTTGGTGATGACGCAGACACGGGTCTTGGCAGCCCAGGGCATGGACAGAACGGGCAGGTTCACGGAGTTGACGATATTGCCGTTGTCCAGGTAGTCCTTGATCTCGCGGGCGGCCATCATGGCGCAGTTGTCCTCGCTCTCCGGGGTGGAAGCACCCAGGTGGGGGATGGCCACGACGCCCTCAATGGCGGCGGTGTCGCTGTTGGGGAAGTCGGTGACGTAAGCGGCGCACTTGCCGGAGTCCATGGCGGCCTTCAGGGCAGCGGTGTCCACCAGCTCGCCGCGGGCCAGGTTGACCACGCGCACGCCGTCCTTCATGGCAGCAAAGGCGGCCTCGTTCAGGGTGCCCTTGGTGTCGGGGGTCATGGGCAGGTGCAGGGTGATATAATCTGCCTTGGCATACAGCTCGTCCAGGGTGCCCACGACTTCGACGCCGGGGGTCAGGTTCAGGGCGTGTTTCACGGACAGGAAGGGATCATAACCGACGATGTTCATGCCCAGTGCAGCGGCGGCGTTGGCCACCAGCACGCCGATGGCACCCAGGCCGACCACGCCCAGCGTCTTGCCCATGATCTCAGGGCCGACGTAGGCGGACTTGCCCTTCTCGACGACGGCGGAGATGTCAGCACCGGCGGCGGACTGCTCCTTGACCCAGGTGATGCCCTGAGAAATTTTACGGGAGGCCAGCAGCAGGGCAGCGATGGTCAGCTCCTTCACGCCGTTGGCGTTGGCGCCGGGGGTGTTGAAGACGACGATGCCGGCGTCAGCGGCCCGGTCCAGGGGGATGTTGTTCACGCCAGCGCCGGCGCGGGCGATGCACAGCAGCTCAGCGGGGAAGTCATAGTCGTGCAGCTTGGCGGAACGGACGAGGATCGCGTCCTCGTGCTCCATGGTATCGCTGATCTCGAAGCGGTCGTCCAGCTGGGCCAGACCGATCTTGGAGATCTTATTCATGGTTTTCACATGATACATGGGAAATCCAGTCCTTTCATAGTGATTTCAAGCAACGCCCCCCAAAGCCTTCCCCTGGGGGGAAGGTGGGCCAGCGAAGCCGGGTCGGATGAGGGCCACGTTGCAGAGAGAAGGCTTATCAGTAAAGAGGTAGAGATGCAAGGGTTTGCCTCTCCACGCTCTACCCTAGTACACTACGGCTCTGTCGCGGTAGGCAGCCCTCATCCGTCTGCTGCGCAGCCACCTTCCCCCTCGGGGAAGGCTATTTTTATTAGTTCTCGCTGTCGAACTTCTTGATGAAGTCGCACAGCTTCTCCACGCCCTCAGTGGGCATGGCGTTGTAGATGGAGGCACGCATGCCGCCCACGGAACGGTGGCCCTTCAGGTTGGTGAAGCCCTGCTCCACGGACTCGGCCACGAACTTGGCGTCCAGGTCGGCGGAAGCGGTGCGGAAGGTCACGTTCATGAAGGAGCGGGAGTCCTTCTCGGCAGCCACGGTGAAGAGCTTGGCGTTGTCCAGCACGTCGTAGAGCATGTTGGCCTTGGCGATGTTGATCTTCTCCATGCCGGCGGCGCCGCCCTGCTGCTCCAGCCAGTCGCACATCAGGCCGAGCATGTAGATGCACCAGCAGGGAGGGGTGTTGTACATGGAGTCCTTGTCGATCATGTTCTTGTAGTTCATGATGGCAGGGGTGATGGGCAGCTCATGGCCAGCCAGGTCCTCCCGGACGATGGCGATGGTCAGGCCGGCGGGAGCCAGGTTCTTCTGGGCACCGGCGAAGATGATGCCGTACTTGCTCACGTCCACGGGACGGGACAGGATGTCGGAGGACATGTCGCTGACCAGAGGCACGCCGTTGGTCTCAGGGACGTACTGCCACTGGGTGCCCTCGATGGTGTTGTTGGAACAGTAATAGAAGTAGGAGGCGTCGGCGCTCAGCTTCAGGTCGCCCTGGGCGGGGATATAGGTGTGCTTGCGGTCCTCGGTGGAGGCGGCAATGTTGATCTCACCGTACTTCTTGGCTTCCTTCATGGCCAGGTTGGCAAAGTTGCCGGTCACGGCGTAGTCGGCCTTGCCGGTCTTGCCGATCAGGTTCATGGGGACCATGCCGAACTGCATGGTGCCGCCGCCCTGCAGGAACAGGACTTTATAGCCCTCAGGCACGTTCATCAGCTTGCGGAACTTGGCCTGGGTGTCGTCAAAGATCTTCTGGAAGACCTTGGAGCGGTGGCTCATCTCCATGACGGACATACCGGAGCCGTTGTAGTTGGTGATCTCAGCGCCTGCACGCTGGAGGACCTCCAGAGGCAGCATGGAAGGGCCAGCGGAGAAGTTAAATACACGATCGTTAGCCATAGGAATTAACCCCTTTCTTTTATAACCAATGCGAATAGAACGATTCTCTAGCTCATTTATTATATCCGTCTGCCCGTCGTCCGTCAAGGTGGCAGACTGGGCTTTTGTGGAAGAAACTTCCCCATCCAAACCGGATGGGGAAGCGCGGAAGCCTTATTCTGCTTTGCAGACGGTGCTGACCTCCCCGGTGATGGAGTCGATGACATAGCCGCCGATGCGGATGTCATGGGGCATGAGGGGGTGGTTGCGGATGGTCTCGACGGTGTCGGTGACGGACTGCTCCACGGTGTCGAACCCGGCCAGCCATTTCTCAAAGTCGATGCCGCAGTATTTCATGAGGTCAATGGACTCCTGGGAAATGCCCCGCTGCTTCATGTGGTGGATCATGATGTCGCTGTCGATGTGCTGCACGCCGCAGTCGGTGTGGCCGATGACCATGATCTCCTCCACGCCCAGCTCGATGATGGCCACCAGCAGGGAGCGGATGACGCTGCCGAAGGGGTTCGTGACCACGCCCCCGGCGTTCTTGATGATCTTCACGTCGCCATTTTTCAGGCCCAGCGCAGCGGGCAGCAGCTCCACGAGCCGGGTGTCCATGCAGGTCAGGATGGCGATCTTCTTGTTGGGGTATTTGCTGGCGGCATACTGCTCATAGCGCTTCTCGGCCACGAACTGCTTGTTGTAGGCCAGCATCTCTTCAATGATCATAGGCGGTCCCTCTTACTTGAGCAGCTCGGCCTTCTTCTCCAGGATCGCGCCGCCCGCCTGGCAGGCGTCGCAGGTGCACCAGACGGCACCGGCGGCTTTGGCCGCGCGGGCCTTGTCTGCCCCGTCCTCGCCCAGGTACTTCTTGCCCAGGTCGGTCTGCGCGAAGGCGATCAGGCCGTCGATGGTGGTCACGTCCTCCTCCAGCTCCTGGATATACTTCTTGGTGGCCTCAGCCTCGCCGGGGGTGCCTGCGGCGTCCAGCCAAGCCTGGGCAACGTCCTTCAATTCCTGACAGCAGGACCCGGCGGCCAGGACCTTTTTGGTCTGCTCCGTGACAAACTCCTGTAACGATTTTTCCATGGAAAAAACCTTCTTTCTTGGTTAGGATACTTTATTTTATCACACTCTGCAGAGGGATGCAACGGCGGAACACGCCTGAATTTTCCGTCTAGGATGGACAAATTTCCGTCAGAAACGGTCAAATTTGGGATACGTCTTCAAAAGCAGGGGAGAAACTCCCCTGCTTTTTGTGGATTTCCCGCCTTGACCTTTCGGCGTTTTCTTCGCATAATGTCACTAATATACTTTACTGCATCAAAGGAGGCAGCATTTATGGGAGTTTATGTAGTGACCGGCGGCTCCGGCGGCATCGGCGGCAAGACCGTGGAGATCCTGCGGGAGCAGGGCCATGAGGTCATCAACGTGGACCTGAAGGACAGCGACATCTGCGCAAACCTGGCCACCAAAGAGGGCCGGGACGAAGTGATCCAAAAGATCCACGAGCTGCACCCGGAGGGCATCGACGGCCTGTGTTGCAACGCCGGCGTGTCCGGGGCCTGCGGCAATGTGAAGCTGATGGTCAGCCTAAATTACTTCGGCGCGACCAACCTGGCCCACGGCCTGTTCGACCTATTGAAAAAGAAGGGCGGCAGCTGCGTCGTCACCTCTTCCAACACCATCTCCCAGGGCGCAGCCCGGATGGACCTGGTGGATATGCTCAATTACAGCCAGACCAAGCCCATCAACGAGGAGCGCATCCTGAACATCCTGGACGATTTTGACGGCTCCGACCTCTCCGTGGGCAACAGCATTTACGTCACAACGAAGTACGCCCTGGCCCGTTGGGCCCGGCGGGTGTCCGCTTCCTGGGCCGCCAACGGCGTGCGCATCAACACCGTGGCCCCCGGCAACGTCTCCACGCCCATGACGGCCACCATGAGCGAAAACGCCAAGGCCGCCCTGGCCGCCCTGCCCATCCCCATCAACTATGGCACCGACGAGCTGATGCACCCGGAGGACATCGCCAACGTGATCGTCTTCCTGATCTCCCCCCTGGCCCACGGCATCAACGGCAACGTGATGTTCGTGGACGGCGGCACCGACGCCCTGCTCAACTCGGAAAAAGTTTATTAAAAGGAGGCCGTATTTCCATGACACTCATCAAACAGTTCGTCCAGGCCATGGTCAACCAGGATTCCGTGGCCCTGAGCAAATGCTTCTCCTCCACTGCCATCTTCGTGGACTACTGCCCCAAGGACGCCGGGCAGCCCCAGCTCCACGCCTACGGCCCGGAGGGCATCGACATGTTCTTCCGCAACCGCTTCCTCTTTAAGAAGTTCCAGATCACCGATCCCCTCATCATCAGCGACACCCAGGCCTATTACTACGCCGTCTACAACGGCTATCACATCCGCGCCGTGGCCACCATCCAGGATTTCAGCGAGGACGGCGAGATCCAGCGCCTGGTGGTCCGCCCCGCCTGACCCCGCTGGCCCCATGCACTCTGCCTGACCAAACCTGACGTTTTCTTCTTTTTGCCCGCCGGACGAAAAAATCGCGTCCGGCGGGTGTTTTCTGCATTGTATTTTCTTTTCTCTTGCAATTTTGAAACACGGTTTCTTGTGAATTTTTGACGCTCGATACATTCATTTTTGCTCTTCTCTTGTTCAGCTTTGCAAACAGGGAAGAAATGCACAAAAATAAGTTCTGTCTTTTGTACAACCTGTCACTTGACTATTTCTAAGAAATCAACGATAATAGCCACAGTTCCAAGAGGAACGACGAAACCTTCCAAAAAGCAAAAAATTGCGACAGAAAGTTTCATCTGCAAGAAAGCTTGCAAAATCAATTTGATTTCGTCCGCGTGTGGTTCCTTCCTTCTTATCCACACCGCGACTGACATAAATCCTTCCATTATTACTCACCAAAAAAGCCTTTCGGGTAAAACCGAAAGGCTTTTTTGGTTCTATCCAACTGACTATGGCAAATAAAACAGGATTGGCCCTGTCCAGCAGGTCAGTTTTGTGGTATTTTATAACCACTGAATCTGAGCGGCCTGCGCGGGAGAAATTGTTCCACAGGCTCGCTGTCCATATTGTAATTAAGGAGGACCCAACCCATGAAACGTGTCGTTTCCATCCAAGATATTTCCTGCCTGGGCAAATGCTCTCTGACCGTCGCCCTGCCCATCATTTCCGCGATGGGCGTGGAGACCTGCGTGGTGCCCACGGCCGTTCTGTCCACCCACACCGGCGGCTTCAAAAACTTCACCTTCCACGACCTGACCCAGGAGATCGACCCCATCTCTGACCACTGGGCCAACGAGAACATCCATTTTGACGCCATCTACACCGGCTACCTGGGCTCCTTCGAGCAGATCGACCTGGTGGGCAAGTTCTTCGACCGTTTCGGCGGCGACGGCACCCTGGTCTACGCCGACCCCGCCATGGCGGACAACGGCGTGCTCTACCCCGGCTTCACCCCGGAATTTGCCAAGAAGATGGGTGAGCTGTGCGGCAAGGCCGATGTCATCGTTCCCAACCTGACCGAGGCCTCCTTCATGCTGGGCATCGACTATGTGGGCGACGACTATGACGAGGCCTACATCAAAAAACTCCTCAAGGACCTGACCGGCCTGGGCTGCAAGACCGCCGTGCTGACCGGCGTCTCCTTCGAGCCGGGCAAGATCGGTGCCATGGCCTATGACTCTGCCACCGACAGCTATTCCAGCTACTTCAACGAAAAACTCCCCGTGAGCTTCCACGGCACCGGCGACGTCTTCGCCTCTGCCTGCGTGGGCGCTCTGATGAACGGCAAGGACCTGACCGGCGCCCTGAAGATCGCCGTGGACTACACCCTGGAGTGCATCCGCGAGACCCAGAAGGACCCCGAAGCCCGCTGGTATGGCGTGAGCTTCGAGGCCGCCATCCCCATGCTGGTCCACAGCCTGGGCCGCTGAGCGATCCCGGTTCAGCCACGCTTCCCTTTCGCTTTCTCTCGTTTTTCTTCCCTTTGCCCCAAGTCCGGTCTTTTTTCGCCGGACTTGGGGCTTTTTTCTGCCGGTTGAAATATTTTAAGGCTCTGGATGTGTTATCCTAATAGAAGACCCCATAGAAAGGCGGTGGGCCGATGCGAACGCAGTCTCCCCTCAGCCGCTCTGAGACGAGGTTTCTCCACACACTCTACCAGAGCTACGCAGGCCCCCTCTACCGGGTGGCCCACCATCGTCTCGGAGACCCCTACTTAGCCCAGGACCTGGTCCAAACGGTCTTCCTGGCCGCCGCAGAAAAGCTCCCCACGCTGCGCCGCCACGAAAACCCCTGGGCCTGGCTCCTGCGTGCCCTGCACTATGAGCTGAGCCACACCTACACCAAGCTGGCCAGGGAGCGGCAGCGCCTGTGCCCCCTAGACCAAGCCGAGGCCACCACCAGCGCCCCGCCCCCGACCCTGGGCCTGGCCGACATCCTGCCCGCCCAGCTCACGGACCTGGAGCGGGAGATCCTCCTCTTATACTACGAAGAGGGCCTGTCCTACCAGGAGATCGCGGCGCATTTTGAGATCCCCGTCTCCACCTGCGGCACCTGGCTCTCCCGCGCCAAAAAGCACTGCCGCGCCCTTCTCTCCGCCGGGACTGCCCTAGCTTTCGCCATCGGTCTGGCGGCGACGCTGTTCCTCTCTCCCGGCACCACACCGACGGCCACAGAGCCGACCCCAGAGGGCTGCCGTGCCCTCTACTCCATGGTCACGCTGGAACCCGCGCCCGTCATCACCCCCATCCGGGCAGACCTGCCGGTAGAGGTCATCCTCAACGACCAGCCCTTCTTCCTCCCTGGTGACGCAGAGCTATACTACCTGCCTTTTATGGATGGAGAACAAATTTCTCCAGTGCCACAGCTACCCCGTCCTCGTCGCAGGAGGTGGTGACATAGTCGGCGGCGGCTTTGACTTCTGCTGTCGCGTTGGCCATGGCCACGCCGATCCCGGCGGCTTGGAGCAGGGGCAGGTCGCTGCCCCCGTCGCCCATGGCGAGGACTTCGCCGGCGTCGATGCCTAAGTGGTCTAAGAGAAAGCGCAGGCCGATGCCCTTGTCGATGCCCCCGGCGATCACTTCCAGGTCATTGGGGAAGGGGTCGGCAAAGCCGATGTCCGGGAGGTCGGAGAGAACCGCCCGGAGGCGGGCCTTGGTGTCCGTGCTGTCGGTGAGGAAGAAAAGCTCTTCCACGGGCCGCTCATCCTGGGTCAGGAACTCCTCGACGGTCCCCGGCAAGATCTTCCGGGTGCTGAGATGATACGCCAGCATCGCCGTCCCCGCGTAGCGGGCTTTCAGGGTGTCGTAGTCCGTCTGGGAGAGATAGCCCACCCCCTCCCGGAAGACCTGGCGGATCATGTCGAAGTCCGCGCACCGCGCCAGCACGGCCAGGCAGGCGGCCGGGGTGAGGTGCTTTTCCAGCAAAAAGCGGTCCTCCCGCAAGTCCCGGATGGTGGCCCCGTTGGAGGTCACGGCATAGCACAGACCGGGCAGGTCTAAGACGGCCTGGGGCAGGCCCTGGGCAGGCCGCCCCGTCACCGGTACAAGAAGCACCCCCTGTTCCCTGGCCCGCTCTAAAGCCGCCAGGGTGCGGGGGGTGATGTGTTTTTCTTCGTTGAGCAGGGTCCCGTCCAGATCCAGCGCCAGCAGACGGATGTTTGGTTTCATGGTCGCTGCCTCCCTTGTTCTGTGTCTTGATGCTTTGATGATAGCACAGTTCGACAGGGTTTGCCACCTTGAAAATCTCGGAACCATCCTCTATAATAAGGCAGACACTTTACAAAACCGAACTAAGGAGGACCCCTGCCATGCCCACTCGTCCCTATCCCATCCTGACTGTCAACGAAAAAGCCGCCCGCTCCCTCCGGGCCGGGCACCCCTGGGTCTATGGGGCAGAGACGACCGGCCCCGACCAGCCCTATCAAAACGGGGACATCGTGGACGTGGTGAGCCACAAGGGGCGCTGGCTGGGGGCCGGAGTCATCAATGACCACTCCAAAATTCGCGTCCGGCTCCTCTCCCGCAACACCAACGACCGTTTTGACGAGGCCTTTTGGCGGCGGCGCATCCAGTACGCCCTGGACTACCGAAAGACCGTCATGGGGCCGGACTTCGCCTGCTCCCGCCTCATCTTCGGGGAAGCCGACCACTTCCCCGGCCTGACCGTCGATCTCTTCCAGGATATTCTCGTCACGGAAGTGCTGTCCCTGGGCATGGAGGTGCGCAAGCACATCCTTTACCCCCTGCTCGTCGAGCTGCTGAAGGATTACGGCGTCACGGTCCGCGCCATCTACGAGCGCAACGAGGCCGCCCTGCGGGATAAGGAGGGCCTGCCCAAGGAAAAGGGCTTCTACCCCCTCCCCAGCCTGGCCACGGACCTGGATGGGCATTTGGAGCTGGTGGAAAACGGCATCCGCTACGACGTGGACTACATCAACGGCCAGAAGACCGGCTTTTTCCTGGACCAGAAGTATAATCGCCGGGCCGCAGCGGCCCTGGCCCCCGGCCGCCGGGTGCTGGACTGCTGCACCCACACCGGGGCCTTCGCCCTCAACTGCGCCCAGGCCGGGGCCGAGCACGTCACCGCCGTAGACATCTCCAAGGACGCCGTGGAGCTGACCCGCCGCAACGCGGCCCTCAATGGCCTATCCGACAAAGTGGACGTGCAACAGGCGGACGTGTTCGACCTGCTCACCACTCTGGCCCAGGAGAAGAAGCATCCCTACGACTACATTATCTTAGACCCCCCGGCCTTCACCAAGAGCGGGGCCACCGTGAAAAACGCCTACCGGGGCTATAAAGAGATCAATCTCAAGGCCATGAAGCTCCTGCCTCGCGGCGGCTATCTGGCCACCTGCTCCTGCTCCCACTTTATGACCCCGAACCTCTTCTGTCAGATGCTCCGCGAAGCGGCCGCCGACGCCGCCGTCTCCCTGCGCCAGATCGAGGACCGCCGCCAGTCCCCCGACCACCCCATCCTCTGGGGCGTACCGGAGACGGAGTACCTGAAATTCTACCTTTTCCAGATCGTCTGACCCGATCTTTCCCCCACAGCTGCTTCTCCCCGGAGAGGCAGCTGTTTTTTATTTTCCAAAAATCCCTTGACAAATCCAGTCTATTCATTTAGACTGAGCTTGTCTAAAACATTCGACTGGAGGGCTGACCTATGAAACCCAACACCAACCTGACCCTGGCCGACCACCGTCTGCTGGACCTGGTCTGGCAAGCCGAGCCTGTCTCCTCCCCGCAGCTGTGCAAGCTGGCGGAGGAAGCGCTCGGCTGGAAGCGCACCACCACCTACACCGTCATCAAGCGTCTGTGCGGGAAGGGCTGCCTGAAAAACGAGAACGCCATTGTCACCTCTCTCGTGGACCGGGCCACCGTCCAGCAGGCCGACGGACAGGAGGTCTTGCAGCGCTCCTTCAACGGCTCCCTGCCCAACTTCCTGGCCGCCTTCCTCCGGGCCGGTTCCGTCAGCGACCAGGAGGCCGCCCAGCTGGAAGAGCTGCTGGAAGAATACAAAAACCGCTGACCCCCCGGACCAAGGAGGTACGTTATGGATGGCTTCTTTTCCACACTCTTGACCATGTCTCTCACCGCCGCCATTGCGGCAGGCGTTGTGATGGTCCTGCGTCTTTTCCTCAAGAAAGTGCCAAGATGGATCACCTGCCTGCTCTGGGCCGTGGTGCTGCTGCGGATGCTCTGCCCCGTCGGGTT
>OLNW01000617.1_pt1 | contig 40725 bp, 34 predicted proteins | sample 1672121 | NCBI WGS metagenome assembly OLNW01 (sample SAMEA3136648, study PRJEB25190) | human gut metagenome
CTGGCAGGAAAAATTTATATTTTTTCAATTGTCTACTTGACGGGAAGCAGTTCAAACCACTTGCCGGTACGGCTCCTTTTTTTCAGATAAGTCAAAACTTATCATCCTTCAATGGCAATGTATTTTTTCTGCTCCACGGCATCTTTATGCTCTTTCTTTGGAACAAACAATTTCAAAATACCATGCTTAAACTCTGCCTTGATATCTTCTTCTGTCACATCGGGACCAACATAGAAGCTTCTCTGGCAGGCACCCTCATAACGCTCTTTGCGGATATAATGTCCTTCTTTTTTCTCTTCGCTCTTATCCAAGCCCTTTGCGGCACTCAAAGTAAGATAACCATCCTCTAATGAGGCTTTTACTTCTTCTTTTTTAAATCCTGGCAAATCAATCACAATCTCGTAACCTTCATCGGTTTCGCGAATATCGGTTTTCATCAGATGACCGGCATTTTTACCATAAAGCTTTTTCTCAGCTCTTCTAAAATCTCTGTCATCATAAAATGGGAATCCCCCAAAAAAGTCATCAAATAAATTTTCTCCAAAAATACTAGGTGCTAACATAAGTCATCTCTCCTTTTCTTCATCAAACTAAACTGTTTCAATTAACATGTTACCATTTGATTTTTTCTTTCCTAAGAACCCCTTTCCTTTGTTCTAGTTGTAATATAACACTTATTGTTAGCACTGTCAAGAGATGAGTGCTAATTTTTCTTTTTTAATAATTTATGTAACGGTTTTTCGGGCTTTTCAGCCTGTCACTTTATACTTTTTTAATACTTTTACCCCTACTGTACCTCTACTGTACCTTTTTTTTGGATTTTTGTTCACGAAATTACGGTTATTTTTTCGCATCTCATAACTTCATTTCTGATATCCGCATCATTATCCAGATGGTTGTAAACATCTAATGTGATCGAACTGTCACTATGTCCCATCATATGTTGTAAAACTTTTACATTCATTCCCTGTCGAGCCTTGTTCGTGCAAAACGTATGTCTGAGACAGTGGGCGGATATTCTCGGAAGCAATTGCGCTCTTCGGTGATGCTTTTTCGCATCTGTTAATTCTGCTTCGTTGTAAGCATCTACTATATGGTAAAGAACACTGTTGATTCCTGCCGGCATATAAGGTCGGTTTGTCTTAGCTATAAAGATAAATCCTGAATAGCCGTCAATTTCATCTTGACTTTTTCGCCCCAGAAGGAAGTTTAACTTTTTCTGCTCCATAAATGCTCGTATCACCTTATCCGTTAATGGGATCTGCCGGATACCTGCTTCCGTCTTTGGCCGTGTAGCATGAAACTTGTAGCCATCTCCATAATCTTTGTAGACAAGCTGATGATTGACCGATAATATTTTATCTTCGATGGAAATATCATCCCAAGTAAGACCAATCAACTCTCCACACCGCAACCCCACTTCGAGGAAAACGGTCAGCATAGGCAGATAAACATTGTAAGTGTTATTCTGTGCGACAAATTCAAGCATCTTTTCCTGCTGCTCCGGCGTCAATATATCTTTTTCTTTCGCTTCTGTTCCATATGATGAGGATAATGCGTTCTTTGCCGGATTCTTTCGGATGATATCATCCTCAACCGCAAGTTCCAACGATGGATACAGCATATTGTGAATCATTTTAATCGTGTTATGTGAATATCCGGCTCTCGACAACTTAGAATAAAATGTCCTGACATGAGACGCACGCAACTGAACAATCTTACTATAGCCAAACTCATCCCTTACCCGATTATTCCAAATATTCCTGTAATTCTTTCTTGTAGAATCCGATAAAGACTTCGTTTCCATATATTTCTCAAACAGGTCATTCAGTGTCATCTTCTTAACGGAAAGATCTGTGAGAATGCTGTCATCCAAATCTTTCTGTAACAGCTTCTCTTTCCGACGAAGTTCCGGCAGATCACCGGCATAGATTGCTTGTCTCTTTCCTGTTACATCTATATAACGATAACAATATATACCATCTTTTCTCTGCTGTTCTCCGGTGTGTAATCCTCTTCCTTTATTATCTTTTCTTACATTAGCCATAAAATCATTCCTTTCCCATGGCACTCTCCTTTCATCTGGAATGATCTCTGTCTGCTTCATAATAATAAGTATAACATAGATTCATTCCAGCCAGATAGGAGTTTTTTATTCCGCAATTAAATTAATGTATGTTTGTACTTTATCAACGGAATATAATACCCTGCGTCCAAGTACAATCTTTGCACCCGCAAGTTCTCCAATCTTTTTTGCGGTCGCATGACCACAGGAGAGCATTGAACACAATCCGTCAATATCTACTGCCAGTAGCATATCAGGATCTTTTTTCTTTGTTGCATTCATGATTGATCCTCCTTTCTTTCCAATTCATAACAAATAAAAATGTTACGATTGAAATAGAGCATCTCAACAGGAATCTCAACAAACATTCATTCTCACTACCACACCACATCACTCTTGCGTATTGTCAGCATCTCGTGACTCAAACGATTTAACCCGTCTGTAAAAGGTCGCTGGTTTAAGACCTAAGCGCCCCATAGCTTCTACTGCCGTACATTCTCCCTGTCTCCAGCGTGAATAAATTTCCGCAAACAACTTTTCATCTACTTGGATTGGTTTTCTGCCTTTGTATTTTCCCTTTTTCTTGGCTATTTCTATCCCTTCTCGTTGTCGGGCAAGAATATATTCACGCTCTAATTGCGATAATGCGCCAAATACCGTCAATACAAACTTTCCTGCAGGGCTATCTGTATCTATAGATTCTTTCTGTGAAACAAATTTTACCCCCTTCTTTTCCAGCAACTCTGTTATTTCCAGCAAGTCTTTTGTATTTCGTGCAATTCGGGAAATAGACTCCACAACCACTACATCACCTTCCCGTACAAAATCCAGCATTGCTTTTAATTGTTCTCTTCCTTGTACACTCTTTCCGCTTGCCTTCTCTACATACAGCTTGTCTACCCCCAGTTTTTTCATCAGTACCTCTTGCCTGTCTATGTTCTGCGAATTGGAAGAAATCCGAATATATGCGATTCTCATACAAAAAAGCCTCCTTTTTGTAAGCTAATCCCTCTGAGCATACCCTCTTTTTTCACTAGGCTCACTGTAATTTTTGATATATAGCAATAATAAATGGACAACTCTATTGATAGACCCTTATTCATTAATCGGATCTAGCAATAGGGTATACCCTATCGATACACAGTTCGGGAAAAAAAGGATGCCGCCTCTTTTTTATAAAGCGACATCCCATCGGCATCAGTTACCTCGGCGTTTTATGCCATCATTGGCAAACATATCTGCTATATTTAATACATTTGCCTGCGATATCAGCATCGTTAAGTACATCTTCCTCTCAGCCTGCGTTTCTACAGGTATCTCCTGTATACACTTTAGTTCCCGCGCGGAAATATCGTACAGTAACTGCATTGTTGCCGCTGAAAGTGGTCTTCTGAACGTATTACACAGGTATTTTTCCTGGTTACTGATAAACTCTACCCCCAGTTCCTGCAACCTTAAGAGAAAAGCATAAAATTGATGCATACTGGGAAAACACCCCCTTACACTCTTTACCATCACAGTGTCTCCTGCCTGTAACTGTCTCGCCAGTACCTCAAAAGACTCCAGACTATAGATATTTCTCTCTGCAACACCGAGCTTCTTCAGTAACAGAAACTCCTCTTGTCTGGAAACAATACCATATTTCATATTCTTTAATACTGCCATATGGTCTACCACCTTTCTGTTTTTTATTTTTGTCATAATATTTCTATCTCTGGATACTGAAATAGAAACTCCAGTTTCGGATTTAGCAGGGTGGGCTAAAACATTCGTCTTAATTCTAATAATATGTTTTTTCAAATCTGAGCTTTGGGAACGATATTTGGAAAAAAAGCAAGCGCAGGCGAAAAAAAATGCTACTTTTTATCACTAATTTTAGCTCATATACTTCATCTTTACAAAATACAAGTACTGGTCTAATCGTCATTCTCAACTAACCATAATAAAAGAGAGGACAGCCAAAGCTGTCCTCTCAATCTATGCCTCTGCGAGGGAATCGCTGAAGTAAATTAGTGAGCTGTTATAATAAAAGCATATTTTCGCTCTGTAATCCCTCTGGGAATACTACTGTACCATATCACTGGTCGTTGCACTTGGAATCAAAAAATCTGCTCCTGCAATATATAACTCATTGATAAGTACGTTACCCCCTTTGTAGTAACTCTCGGATGTGCTGACTCTGCTCTTGTTTGGGTTGAACAGACTCTGCTCACTCAGATACAGATTCGTGTCTGATTTGTTACTGTGGTTATCTCTGAAGTACAGTGTCAGATACCACTGACCTGTGTGGGATTTGTACTCGCTCTGCTGAGCATTATAGGTGCTGTCTTTACCCTTTGTGCTATCTGGTGCCATACCATAGTCAATCTTATCGTTCAGTACGATATTCGGTGTGGTTACGCCTGTGGTCTTGTATCTTCTGATTACGAAAGTCTTGACCTCTTCATCGTACCACGCTTTATTGGATTCATCGGTACGGACACGGTTATTGGTGTCGGTTACTTTCTGTGCTTTATTGAAGCCATCGTTTACATCTTCGATACTTCTGATGATTGTCTTGTAGATGTCGGATTTCTCGAAGATTTCGCCAGCCTTGGCTTCGTCACAGTTGTAATCCTTGGCTATCTGTTTTATCAGACCTTTATACTGGTCTGTGGTGGTATCAATCTTCCCAAGGCGTATCTTGATGCTATAGACACCATCTTCGGATGATGTACCCCCTTTGAGCTTTCCAAGCGAGGTGCTGAAATCGTTGTACAGTTTCTTGTACCCAGCATCTCCCGTTACTTTTAATGTAACATCAGCAGTAAGGCTGTTCTTGACGGATTCTGTCCAATCTTTGTACTGCTTGAACAACTCTACCTTTGAATTTGTACTGTCGTTACCCCAATCACTGTATACATCGGAGTTATTATTGACTACCTTGGTGTATTGCTCGTATGCGGTATCTCCGCTGGCATTGGTGTATTTCATGTTGGCGTCATAATCCTTGTTTATAAGGTCGAGAGAGTAACCGTACATGTTGATGTTGAATTTACCTTCTGCTTTTAAGGTTATATCCGAACCACCGTAGACTACTGGCTTGTTTCCGTTTTTCTTACTGAGGTCATCTGCATTACTTCCTGTTGCAGTTGTATCCGAATAAATATTACCTTTAACCTGATCTCCTGTATTTGGCTGGGTTACTCGCAGGATATACATGGAACTAGGATTTGTTTTACGAATCTTCTCGCCCATGGTAAGGATTGTCTTTGCATAGATACCCCCAGCAGTTAAGGTCTCTCCCGATGTAATATAGGCACGCATACCTACTTCTGGATAGTAACTGAGTGTCTTATCTGACTTGGCAATTACTACGAAGCGGTATCTCTCGTTCTCTTTCATATCTGACTTAGGCGTTGTGGCATTTACCCCCGATACTGGCTTGATGTTTTCATCTAATGGAAGTGTACTGCCTCCAAGTTTCTTACCATCACTTAAGTCTGTATCCCACTTATTTATACCAGTACCGATGGTATCTGTTCTGTACTTGAATATCTTTTCTGTTATGTTGTTTCTTACCTCGTATAATGGCAGACTAAGTAATCTTAAATAGATTGGTCGGCTGTCTGTGGCTCTTGTGTTAGCATAGTAACAAGTATTTGTCTTTATGTTTGTACCACTGCCTGTCGTGTATGTATGGGTCGTTGTGTATGCCTCTACGGGATTTGCACCGCCACTCACCCATTCGGATTTGAATTTTATCGTGTCTCCGACACGGTTACAGTATTTCGCCCAGCTATCTCGGATTGTTGTACCCCCAGCTTCTACTGTCTTAGGCTTATTGCCGTATTCCATACCCAATGAATCGATTGCATAGCCTTTCTCATTTTTGTATGAGTCTTCACTCAGACCAGAAATCGTTCTCTTATCATTAAGACCTCCTCTAGTGAGGTTAAAGGCATAGTCGATACGGAGTGCATTATTATTGGATGTAGTATTCCAACCTCTGTTTACGGAACTGAATGTATTGTATGCCCCCAGACTTGTATTGTACATCAGCAATGCATTTGTGCTGAGTGACTTACTCACTGTGTGACCCGATGTACCTGAACCGTGGAACAGTTTTATTGCATAGTCATCTTGATAGCTGTTATGATTTATACCCCCACCGCAAGTCCATGTACTCGACTCCTTGGATACGTGCTCGTTGCTTGCAGTAATTTCATCAACTACTGTGTTACTATTCACTTTCTCACCCAAGGATGCACTCTCTGTCATCAGTGACTTCGGATATACATAATTTATCTGATAGTCCTGTAGGTTTAACACACTTGATATCGGTACACTCTTTGGTAAATCTAACTCTAATACATAAATGCTATACCCATCATCGCTATCTGTACCTACGCTGATTGTTCTTGAACTGTTATCAGAACCTTGGATGCTGGCTTGCTCTCCTGTACTGCTTGTAATGATACTTGCTACATCTGAAAGCTGGATTACATCTTTACTTTCAGATGCTTTATTCCGAATTTTATTCCAGATGCTTGAGCCGTTTGCGTTATTCTTTAATAAGTAACCGTTATTGCTGTTTCTGTTCGGCACTGCGATGATGTAGGCTCTTTTGTTGTTGGTTGTGAACTTGCCAGTACCCCCAATATCGTAGGATTTACTGGAATGACTTCCGATTGTAAGTGTTGGATTCAGATTCTCATCATACTTTAATTTGGCGGTACTTATATAGGAAGTAATATTCTTTCCTTTGTAGAGATACTGGACGGAGAAACCGAATCTGTTCTTAGTATTATCCCTTATGTTACCAGTAATACCCTTTGTGATACCATTTGAGTTATACTTGATTGACTCACAAGTACCATTATTATTGGCAAGGGCAAATGCATTATAGGCTATCTTCGCCTGTTTTGCACCTGTGTCATCTGTGGTGTTTGGACGATTACCTGTTATGACCTTAACAGAATCTCTGGATAAGCCGAACCAGTTTGCGAATAATTGAGCCGTAACTATCGGATTATCCTCTATACCCCCCATTGAGTAACCGCTCATCCTTCTACCACAGTTGTAATCACTTCCAGATACATTTGACCAGTTTGCAGTTGCACTACTTGGTATATCAGAACCTACCTTTGACTCGAACGAACTGTATTTAAAGGTCTGCTCATCTGCCGTTACATAATATGAACCGTAAGAAGTCAACTTATAATCACCATAATATTTCTTTTGACCGCTAGGAAGATTCAGTACGTGAGCTTTCTTATTATTGTCTCCGAGTTTCTGCCTACCGTGGTATTTACCCCCAGTATTCTGTTGTACCGAGGAATTCATACTATTTATATTAGCAGATACCCCCTTGAATCCCTCTGAAGCACTTACCATGGAACTTTGCTTATCTACATTTAAATTGCCGTTTGAACCGTAAGACACTTTTATGCTTATGTTGGCGGCTGACTTGTTATCTACTTCTCCACCTTTCCAGATACCGAATGCTCCCCAACCAAGTTTGTAACTGTAAGAGTCTCTTAACTCTGGACTGTATATCCTCTCCCACTTGGCACCTTTATCGGTACAATCAGAAGCATGGATTATATTTTGACCGTTTGTCCCTGCTGGATGGTAGTTACAATCTTTTCGTCCATGACCATTGTAGAAACCGCCAAGACTTCTTACTGCCGTAAGACCTCCAGCCTGTCCAGAGATACTGAAACCACCGAATACCATCTGAAACTGATTCTTCATAGAGTCGTTACCCATAACCTGACACGCTGTTAAATAGGTTATTCCAGCTGAATATCCAGACTCATGCATATCATTGTAAATTGCGTATGGCTCAATAACCAGTACACCGTCTTTTACCCAATCATCCATATCGCCAATATCATCTTCAAGGGCATTTGCATTCGCCTTACTAAGTTCATTTACAAACGCCTTATAAAACTTTTCACGCCCCTCTTGTGAATACAGACGCTTTTTCGCCGTAGCCGTGGCATCTGACTGGTTGGAAAAATTCTTATCGATTACGTTTGCTAACCCTGATGCGTCCAGACTTTTCGGTCTATTGGCACCTGGGTTCATAGACCTATGTATTACACTCTTGAACGCATCTTCTGCAGAGAAATCAAAAACACCTATAAACTCATTTTCTGTCAGATTGGCAAAACCTTTATCATATTTTAAGTCTGGCTTCTTGCCAACCTCTGCGTATGCCATTCTGAACTTAGAATTCTCTTTACCCCAAGCTACAGTACCATCAGCCTTAAAAGATACACATAAGAATGCTGAAGATATATCTTCGTCATACATGGTATTCAGCAGTACCTTTTTATTTCTTGGGGAGTGCAGTGCCAGTACGCTGGAACGCTTCTTGAGGGAAAATTTAAGACCGAAACCTATACAGTGTGCCGTTACGAAGTCACCCCCAGACCATTTACCGACAGTACCTCTTCCCGATGTACCGTCCGCCTTGGCAGTTGGCGTGTTCGTAAAAATACCACTGAACATCGAAAGCACAACCGCAATACATAAAAATATAGATAATATCCTATTTTTTCGCATTTATCACACCTCCAAACATTGTTATCAACTTCTTTCTGAATATGATGCAGATACCTACCACGATGGATATGATACCCCCAACAATGATACCTATACCACTCTTTCCTGTCTGGGGAAGAGTGGTACTGGTATTTGACTGGTTGTTCTCATCTCCAAAGTAATTATCCATACTTAATTCCTTGGCAGTTGCATTCTTGAAGCAACGAACTTTTAATACCCCCGACTTTGTACCCCCATCTTTTGATACTGCGGTATAATCATAGTTACCATTATCCGTAATTTCAAAGGTCTTCTTGGCTACATATTTTGATGTGCTGTCACCATTGAATGATACCTTCGACTTCTTGCTGATATACATGGTTACTTTTAGGGTCGTACCCCTGTCCGTGCTCTTTGGCAACTTACTGAATGTTACGCTTGGAGCTTTTCCTACCTTTGCAGTCTTTGTATCTAACTTGTGCTTCTCCTCAGCTATGTTGGATACTGTGAATTCTTTCTTGTATTCACCTACATTTGTCTGTAATGTAACTACATATGTACCATTCTTCTTTAATGTGATTGCAGTTGTCTTTCCTGTGGTCATTGCTGTATCGGAATCTTCGTCAAGGTAATCTGCGGAGTTTGCATCGCTTACTACATACTCTGGGTCTGTATCGGTTAATGCATCCGTTGATTCCCCTTTGACTTCTGCTACATCCTTACTGCATACGGCAAAACTCTCTACGAACTCACCTCCAAGACAGGCTGGATATGCACTGAAGTCGTAGGTTATAACCGCTTTCGCTGATTCTTTCTTGACTGGAGAAACCTCGACACCGAGTACCCCCTTTAACTCCTCTGAGGTTAAGTCATACTTGTAATCTTTCATGTCGCTTACCTTCTCTGTTGCAAGATAAGTACCGTTGCTGGAAAAGAATACAAACTTCGATATCATACCGACATCTATATAGACGCTACCCTTGGCTGGTGTCTTTCCATACTTGGATGCGTTGGAAACGATATCCGTCTTGAGAGCCTCCAGTGTTGATACCCCCTTGACCTCGTTTCGTGCCGTACCTGTACCTGTATCTAAATAGTACAGAATCGATACTCCACCGTCCGTATTCTTTACTACTCTTGGGTACAGATACTTTCCGTCCTCTGTTTCTCCTACTATTGTGAGGGATTCTGTCGTATCTAATGATACTATTGCCTCACCGATACCACCTACATACAGTTTACCCTGTAATGATGGCGTTGCCTTAGCACTTACCCCCACGGATGGCTGTATGCCTACCGCCAAGAGCAGTGCAAACAACATACTCACTAGTCTCTTCATCTTTATTGATACCTCCTTATTAGATTCTTGATGAAAACTGTACTGTTTTTACAGTTTAATTATGATTATATCAGCATAAAAAAAAGAGTACTCCTTGAATGAAAGGGTACTCCGTCAATACTGGAAGAATTGTCGTCTGTGGGGTTCGCTTCTCTTTACACATCGGAGCATACGGAACGCTTGCGGAGATGTGTAAAGGGGGTAGAGTTGAAAGCAACTCTACCCCCTGAGAGCTAACTTCATAGAGGACAATTCTTTCAGTTGTATTTATATGGATTATTGTATCTTTATTCTATTCCTAAGAACTCTGTCTCGAACTGCTCTTTTGTGAGGGCTGTGTGACTACCCTGTAACTTCTTGATATAGGAACGAGTCTCATCGTCTAGCGTAACACATCCTTTATTCTTAACATCACCGCTCCAATAGGATACCCCCTTTAAATTTGTTTCGTATAGTTCCATCCACTCGTGATTTCTCTTTATACTTACACAATGTTTTGCCTTGAACCCCCACGCTTTTGCTACCGCAACATTCATCTCTGTCATATAGTGACAGTTACCCTTGTAAGTACCTTTATACAATTTTTCAAAACCCTTTGGATTGTCTTTTCCATAACCTTGTTCTGCAGTCTGAAGATGATTTAAATATTCGCCAAGAACGATTGCTTTAACATCTGAATCTGATACTCCCTCGTAATGTAACTTGTCCACTTCGCCGATAACCATCTTACCGTTACCATCTGGCGAGTCACCAAACAATATTTCTTTGTAGGTTGCCGTGTCCTTCCTTGCAAGGGCATAGGCGTAGACCTTGTCCATATCTCTGATAAGAAGTGTTAAGTATTTTAACTCCCTCCTGAATGCTTTGATGCTCTTCTTGCTGGATAAGGTGGATGTGCTTAACCCCCTTATATAGTGGATTTTGTTCGCCTTCATCTCCTTGTTTCTGATGTATCTGGCTATTTTGTACTTGTACTTGCCTCGTAGCTTTGTTGGCAAATTCTTCTTATAGCGAACATACACCTTCTTCTCTACCTTCTTTATCTGCTTCTTGCTTGTCACATTATAAACGGGGGTCTTGTTCTTCGCCTCAGCATCCGTACCCCCAATGATTGTCACCCCTATCATACCTATTAATGATATTCCTAAAAATAAACTTTTCGCTCTCATATGCTTGTCCTCCTTTTTTGATTGTATGGTCATTATAGCATGAACTGGGGGAAAGCCTTTTATCCTCTTTTTCCCCTTTTGATACCCCCAATTAAACAGCATATATACCATACTTACAACATTATCTATACTCAAGTCATTAAAATATTCACATCTATCTTCATGTCTACACCCACAGCCGATTCATTTGACTTTATATTGAAAAATTTCACGGTTGCTCTGGCAAACACGATTCATATCATACCAAAGGTTTGCTACCTCCATATTATACCATTATATCGGCTGAATGTAAACCTTTTTCATCGTTTACACACCTTATATAGCTACAAGGTTATTTAATACCCTCAGTGCATTATCCGAAAATCAAAATCAAACTGTCTGTGTCGACTGTACTGTCTTTCCCCACCTCCCACCCTTTGAAACATTATACCCTTATCGATGGAATTGACTGTATTGACTTCATTGAGGTAACCACCTCCTAACTCCGTTTATCACTTCTGACTCTAACATCCATGTATCATCTGGTGTCTGCTCTCAACTATGATATTTTATCTCACCTGCAATCTCATAATTAACTGAATCTCAATTGACTTTCATCATCTTAATCCCTGAAGTGAAGTTCCTTTTTTATCATGTATCCTTTGTCCTAACAATTTAATGTTATATCAACATTCCCAAGTAAGTTCTCACTATAGTTTCCGCTCTTGTCTGCAATATTCTGTATCACAGATAATCTTATAAATACATTTTACCTCCACATTGTCGACAAATTTTTTAGCAAAAAACAGTTTGTATCCTCAAAAACGCCGCTAGAAGATTGCTCAATTTATCCGTTTTTACATATATAATCCCTCTGAGCTTTGCTCGTTTTTGGTTTTATTTCCCACTTCAAACTTTCCTGCCCCAGCACCCCCTCACAATTCGTAAAAATTCTTCAAACGGATACACAAGATATTTATAGTTGTTTTTTCCAGCATCATTTTGAGGCGTAAATTCTTTGATTGGAAAATTTACTATCATCACTTCTACTATCGCAGCATTCGATATCAATTCAGCTAGTTCCCTGCCCTTTTGGCATATCACTAAAACATAAAGAGGTGTGTCAGCCTTTTCAAATTCTTTATACACATCTCGGTCAATTTCATCATTCCGTAATCCATTTTTTGCATTGTACTCAGAGTCTTCCTTATTGGGCGTAACACAGGCACGCATGGAGTAAATAAACTTGTTTTCACTGTTAAGCAGGGCTCTTATTAAATCAGGCATCTTTATATTTCCATTTACACCATTAGCGCCATCTTTATAATCCGATGTGGCTACATAGGGTGGATCTACATAGTAGATCGTCTCACCCTGACATTTTTTCATGGCGTCCTTATAATCCCCGTTTATACATTCGACACGCCGTACCGTCTCATGAAATGCTGTAATCTTATTGGTAAAATCTTCTTTTATAAATCGGTAAACACTCCCCTTCTCACCAATGATTTCAGAACTTATTATACTTCCCCGTATGCTCATATATTGAAGATATATCTCCGCAAGGGCATAAGTTACGCTTTCCTTATCAGATATAGGGGATTTTTTCTTATCTTTATGTAAATTGTAAAAATAACAAAAATAAGCGAAACTCTTATAGTTGTACAAACCGTCTCGCCAACCAAAATATTTTCCATAGTCTCCCTCTACATTTTCCCCTTGATATTGCATACGCATACCCCGCATGGACATGATTTGAAATTTTTGTTCGCATAGTAAATAAAGTATTTCCTCCGCATAATGAAATGGTTTCGTCAGCAAAATTTGTTTAACTCTATTAGCTATGCCGTTCTTAGCAAACTCTGGTGATATTCCCCCTTTTTTCTCTAATAAAGGGAAAACCTTACAATCTCCAAGGTTTATAACATTGCTTATTGAATAATCCCTGTTGTTTCTAATCGTGCCAAAGTTTGTCCGCATTTTTCTTATATCGGAATTATTAACCCTGTATTTAAGCAATACCCTCTTTTCTTCAAAAATTTTCCTCTCCTTCCACCGTGCGTCTGTATCCTGCGGCATTTGTTTCAAATATCGCTTAATTTCTTTCTCATGATCAAATCCCAGCCTCGGAAAGTGCTTGCAATCTGCAGAGTATATATCGTACTGGACATCTTGAATCTTGTTTATCAAGTCAAGATACTTATTACTACACAAAACTTTTATACAATTATAAACCATACGGTTCTTTTCGTTATAGTAGTAATAACAGCGCTTTCTCTTCACGACTGCGCTGATTGCAGAAGCAGAACCTCCAAACAAATCCATCACATTACGATATTTTCCAGCCTGGTATACCAACTCCTTGATAGCCACTGCTAACTCATCCTTCTTCTGCCCTTTATATTTGCAGGGATTCTCGACAACTTTGCTATCTTTATAACTCCTGTAATAACTTGGTGTATACCAGCAATTATTAAAAAGATTTTTGGATATGTTTACCCCCTTATCCTTCATTCTAGCAACCATATACAAATCCCAATTTTTTTTCGCATCCTTGCACTGTCCAACATAACAAAGATAAAATAATGTCTGCTTGATAAGCAACGGCATAACTGCATGGTTTATTGCACCTATTGTTCTGCCCTTTTGAACGATGGTTTCCTTACACTGGTTATATTCTGTTTTTTTTAGAATATCAGCTACTACATCAAACCCTTGATTAATCATATCCATCGAAATCTCATTCTCTGTTTCTAACTTTAATACCTTATCCAGCAGTAATTCCTTATCCTCTTGTTCCAACTTGCGGTTTGCTTTCTCACACTTACCCTGACTTGTATTATCATAGAGCATAGCATCCAGCATTTTCTGTATATTTCCCAATTCTTCCTGCATCGTATACTCCTCCTTGCTTTACATCATATCACATCAGCGGAAATATGACATTAAAAAAAGAGTACCCCCAAATGCGAAGACACTCTTTTGGATAAATTGCATAGACTTTTCCACGATGAAGTTATTCTATGCTTATCAATATTGTTCTAAAAATTCTTTCATTGTAAGTATCACAGGAGATTCTACATCCAGAACCAGAAAATCCTTGTCTCCTGTCACAAATACATCTATACTTTCCATGATCGCAGTTGCAAGTATCGGAGAATCTTTTACATCACGCATTTGTGGGAACTCATTCAAATCCAGTTCTTTCGGAGTGTAGACAAGTTCAAATGGCAGTTCCATAAAGAATCTGTCAAGGAATTTCCTTTTTGCCGGAAATTTACGTTCTGTTACAAGTCGTAATTCTTCAATCACATAATCACACACAACTATCTGGTGATTCTCTGTTAATTTTTCTGCCAGATCTCTGGTCTGTGCAGAGGGGAAAAAAATCATCGAAACAAAGATATTGGTATCAAGCATTACCCGCAAATCAACGCCCCCTTACTTCCTTCCGGATTTCTTTCATATACTCCTGCATATCCTCTTCTGATTCAAAACCCGCTTTCTGTGCCTCACCCGCAAAAGCATCTTCTACCCGTTTAAACGCAAGCATTGCAGAATTTTCAAAATAAAATCTTCCGTTTTCCTCAAGAATGACAATTTTGTCACCAGCTCTCAAGTTTAACTTGTTTCTTACAGATACAGGAATAGTAATCTGTCCCTTACTAGAAATTTTTGCCACTTCCATAATCATCATCCTTTCACTCATTACTTGGATTTCTTTACTTTCCTTACATTTTATTATACGCAATTACCCAAAAGATATCAATGCATTTTTAATATACTTTACAGTTAAAAGAGGTAAACAAATGCATCTACTGTACCATTTACTGTACCTTTTTTCTGAAAAAAGACAGCAAAAGACGAATTCAGACGAAAAGTTAAAACTGCCATAACCAACGTAAAAACGCCCTTCTCGGCACTTTATGAAACCAGACGAAGACCACTCCCTTTTATCAAGAGATGAGTGCTAATTTCTTTGTGAAAGTTTTGTGAACTCTTGTTCAAAGCACACATACCTCGCCTCATACCGCCTTACACATTCCGCCATTGTTTCTGCGTCTCTCTGATAAATAAAGATAATATCTTCTACATCTCGTTTTTCTCCCGCTATTTCCCATAAACGGCTCTCAATCTCCCACGGCATTTTCCGCTCCAGCAGATAGCGGACTCCATAATACTGTAACAGCATGTTCATTCGTTTTTGCTCCGGACAAGACTGTGCTTTTATATAAAAAAACAGCCGATTGCATATATACTCAAAATCATCCACCAGATAAAATACAAAAAGCAAATCTCGGAAGAACTCGCCACTAAGTGTTTCCAGTCTGATTTTCGACTGATACCACTCCGGTATCTGCTCGTTTCCTAAATCTGCTTCATCAAAAGTTCCCTCATATATATTTTTCAATATGCCAAAGCCGTGGCAAAAGACCAGTTCCGGCAGAACTGCCAGCGTATAAATCAAATACTCGTTTTCCGTCAATTTGTCCTTTTTTACTCCTCCCCCAACCATATGCGCTTTTCGCATCTTGATTCCTCCTCAATAATATACCGCATTCTGTGAAAAATAACGATATAATTATACATATATTTAAGTTTTTTGAAAAGGAACAAACGGTATATCCTTACGAAAAATCAGATTTTTCTAAGCAAAAAACGGCAAAAAAATGGATTTCTTGCAATTTCTCAAATATCATGTAAAATAAATTATACCTACAAAAGAAAGGAAATAACATCACATGAAAAAAATATTATGCATTCTGCTTAGTTTATTGTTAGTGCTGCTAAACGGCTGTTCCAGTGATACGGGAAACATTCGTTTTGGGGCTGCCGGCGTTGGCGGTATGTATTATACGTTCGCCAATAGTTTCACCGGAATTCTTAGTAAAGAGAACGAAAATTATTCTTATGAAGTTAAAAACACCGCAGGTTCCACCGCTAATATCCGATTGCTGTCCAATCACTATATCGATTTAGCGATTGCACAGGCTGATTTAATTCAGGATGCCTATGAGGGAACCGGTGCATTTGATGGTAACATCTGTAAAGACTACAGTGCCATTGCCGGTCTCTATACAGAAGCCTGCCAGATTGTTGTCCGTGCAGACTCATCCATTTATTCACTCGATGATTTGCAGGGAAAACATATCAGTATCGGTGCCTCGGAATCCGGCACAGAGCGAAATGCAAAAGAAATTCTTGCAGCGACAGGATTAACCTCCCGTCTGGTTCAGACAGAAAATTATGATTATACACAGGCCGCCAACCAGCTTTCCAATCATGAAATTGATGCCTTTTTTTGTACTGCAGGTACCAAGACAACGATTATCGAGGAACTGGCAAAGGAGTGTCCAATCCGGCTTCTCAGCCTAAATGAGACATGCTTAAAAAAACTAATGGCATCCTCTCCTTCATATATCCATTATACCATTCCGGCTAACACTTATACCGGACAGGATAAAGAAGTAACAACCATAGGAGTGAAATCTATTCTTTTAGCATCGGATGATTTATCCGAGGACACCGTTAATATAATTACAAAAGCCTTATTTGAGCATAATAAAGATTTACAGTATGCAACATCCCTAAATTTGGCCTTAAACGAAACATCTGCTACAAAAGATATTACACTTCCTTTTCATAAAGGAGCCGCCTCTTATTACAAAGAGAAGAAAATTACCGTTTCGACAAAATAGCAAATAGGAAGGATTACTATGAACATTGAATTTGATATGTACCAGACACTGGCACTTGCCGTTTTGGTACTTTTACTTGGAAGTTTCTTAAAAAAACACATTCATTTTTTGGAAAAATTCTGTATTCCGGCACCTGTTATCGGTGGTTTGTTGTTTGCCATCTTAACCTGCATCGGTTACTCGACCGGACTTGCTGATTTTACCTTTGATGACACCCTGCGCGAAGTATGTATGGTTTTTTTCTTTACTTCAGTTGGATTTCAGGCAAATCTGAAAGTATTAAAAAGTGGCGGAAAATCAATGATTATTTTCCTCTTCTTAGTCATCACCTTAATTGTTTCACAAAACCTGCTTGCAGTTGGTCTTTCCAAACTGCTGCAATTAAATCCGCTTGTCGGTATGTGTACCGGATCAATTCCAATGGTCGGAGGCCACGGTACTGCCGGTGCCTTTGGACCGGTTTTGGAGGATTTTAATATTCAGGGTGCAACCACAATTTGTACGGCTGCTGCAACCTTTGGATTAATTATGGGAAGTCTAATCGGCGGTCCAATCGGCAAGCGCCTCATTGAAAAAAGAAATTTAATGGATACCGTTGCCACCGAAGATGACAGTCTTTTAATTGAAGATGAAGAAAAGCACAAACGCCACACAAACATGTATGCAGCCGCCGTTTTCCAGTTAATTTTAGCAATCGGTCTGGGAACCATTTTTTCCTGGCTGCTTACCAAAACCGGACTTACTTTTCCGATTTATATTGGTGCCATGCTTGCCGCAGCATTAATCCGAAATATCGCTGAGTATACAAATTTTACAACCATTCATATGGGTGAAATCAATGACCTTGGCGGAATTTCATTATCCTTGTTTTTGGGAATGGCAATGATTACTTTGAAGTTATGGGAGTTAGCTTCTCTGGCACTTCCGCTTGTCATTTTGCTTGCTGCGCAGACACTTCTCATCGGCGTATTTACTTACTTTGTTATATTCCGTATCATGGGGCATGACTACGATGCCGCAGTTCTCGCCGCCGGTACTTGTGGATTTGGTATGGGAGCAACCCCAAATGCCATGGCAAATATGCAGGCCTTATGCGACCGCTTTGTGCCATCGGTAAAAGCTTATCTGCTGATTCCACTGGTGGGAAGTCTGTTTGCCGATTTTATCAACAGTTTGGTTATTACATTTTTTATCAACATTATATAAGGAGGTTTACTTATGTTTTTTAAAAAGAAAAAATATATTACAATAAACAATCCTCAGAAAAGCAGAAAAAATTATGATTTGACTTATGATAATGTAGCCATTCCGGAGGTGCATACACATGAGGAAACATACGATACGAAGTCTGTTTCTTCGGACTCCTCGGTTGACTTTGACAACCTTGCAATTCCTGAAGTACACATTAAGGGGAGGAAGTAATCTTTTTCCCATACATGTTTCCCCCTTTTTTTGCATACAGTATATCATATGGAATTATTTCTTTGCAAAAGGAGGTTACTATGTGCAGCATATCCGGCTTTTATGACCCCACGGCCGATTTTACCGGGCAGCGGGATTCTTTTTTGCATATTTTAGACGAAATGAAACATTGTCTTGCCCACCGCGGTCCTGACGATAATGACAGTCTGCTGACACCACACTGTGGACTGGCACACACAAGACTTTCCATCATCGATTTGGCGGGTGGCCACCAGCCTATGACAAGAGAATTGGATGGCTATCCTTATCATATTGTATATAATGGTGAAATTTACAATATAAAAGAGTTAAAAAATGACTTGGCAAGCCATCAGGTTTTTCCAAAAACGAATTCTGACACAGAAATCTTATTATTATCCTATTTAACCTTTGGCGCCGATTTTGTAAAAAAAGTCGACGGTATTTTTGCCTTTGCCATTTATGATGAACGGCACAACACACTGACTTTATTCCGGGATTCATTCGGCGTAAAACCACTTTTTTATACCATGATAAATGGAACGATTGTTTTTTCCTCGGAGCCAAAAGGCTGCTTTTGCTTTCCGGGTGTCAAAGCAGAACTTGATGCGGATGGACTCAATGAGATTTTATCATTAGGTCCGGCACGCACACCGGGAAGCGGCGTATTTTGTGGGTTTCACGAGCTGCTGCCGGGGTGTTACCTGACGTGCTCTGTTTTTGGAAGAAAAATGACGCAGTATTTCCATCTGGAAAGCAGACCGCATTTTGATTCCTATGAGGAAACCGTTGAAAAAACATCATTTCTGATTCAAGATGCCATCAAAAGACAAATGGTATCCGATGTGCCAATCTGCACCTTTTTATCCGGTGGTGTCGATTCGAGCGTGGTCTCTGCGGTCTGTGCCGCCGAGTTAAAGAAACAGGGAAAAAAACTCACCACATTTTCCTTTGATTTCATAGATAATGACAAGTATTTTAAGGCGAATTCTTTTCAGCCGTCGCAGGACCGCCCATATGTTGACAAAATGGTTTCTTTTCTGGATTCCGACCATCACTATCTCGAATGTGACAACAAAATGCAGGCGGATTTATTATACCGCTCGGTGGACGCACATGACCTCCCATGCATGGCGGATATTGATTCTTCCTTACAGTATTTTTGCGAGGAAGTCAGCCATTCTCATAAGGTTGTACTGACCGGCGAATGTGCAGACGAAGTATTCGGCGGATACCCATGGTTTCACAGAGAGGAAATGCTTAACTCCGGTACATTTCCATGGACTCCTTCACTCACCCCGCGCAAAGTTCTTTTGAAAGATGACTTAGTAGAAAGTCTTCACATGGATGAATATGTAAAAATGATTTATGACCGGTCAGTCAGTGAAATCAATGTTCTCCCATCCGAAAATGAAATTGAAACAAACAGACGGCGGATTGGTTATTTAAATATCCGCTTCTTTATGCAGACACTGCTAAACCGCATGGACCGCACAAGCATGTTCTCGGGATTAGAAGCACGTGTTCCATTTGCTGACCGCACACTTGTCGATTATGTTTTTAATATTCCATGGGAAATGAAAGCAAAGGACGGACTTGTCAAAAATATACTGCGTCAGGCATCAAAAGGACTTTTGCCGGACGAAATTTTGTTCCGTCGCAAAAGCCCTTATCCAAAAACATACAATCCTTATTACGAAAATTTGTTGGCAAAACGCCTCAAGGAAGTACTTTCCGACTCTGCAAGTCCCCTGCATTCTCTCCTTGATTTAAAGCAGGTCACCCAGTTTTTAGAAAATCCAAAAGATTATGGGGCACCTTGGTACGGTCAGCTCATGGCAGGCCCACAAATGATTGCCTACCTTTTGCAGATTGAATATTTCTTACGAAAATATAACGTATCCATCCGGATTTAAAAGGGAGAGCGGATTACCGGCTGCAGCTGTCTGCCGCAAAGAGCCGCCTCAATCGTATCCGGTATCAGTTCCGTATGGGCAATCATCGACTTCGGTTTCTTTTCGCAGTCATCCTGCCCAAACGGAACAAAATAGAAATTTTTTGTATTCATCAAGAAACCAATGTTCTTTAAACTGGCTCCAAGTGCATCATTGGTAGCCGGTGAAAGAACAACCGGTTTGTCATTTCGCATATGCGCTTTTGCCGCCATCAATACCGGTGTATCGGTAATCCCCGCTGCAAGTTTTGCCATCGTATTTCCGGTACATGGCGCAATTACCAGAATATCCAAAAGACCTTTCGGGCCAATCGGTTCCGCCTCCTGAATTGAAAAAATTCCACGTTCTCCCGTAATTTCCTGTATTTCGATAATAAAATCTCTCGCATCGCCAAACCGGCAGTTCACGGTCTGTGCGGTCTGGGAAAAAATCGGAATGACCCGATTATCCTCCTTGACAAGCTGCCTGACCACTTCTTTTATTTTCTCATAAGTGCAAAAAGAGCCGGTAAACGCAAAGCCAACCGTACGCTGTTTCTTTTTGCTCATTCCGCTAATCTCCCAAAATTGTTTTCTTAATTACTTCCATAAGTATGCCGGCTGATGACTTCGGTGCATAAATGCCGGGAAGTCCTAAACATAATTTTGCAAAAATCGACGATTCCTGACAATAGGAAAAATCCGTCCCACCCGGTCTTGATGCAATATCAATAATACACACCTCCGGCTTTACTCCCTGCAGCCGCTCTTTTGTAAGAACCGGTGCCGGTACGGTATTAAAAATAAAATCATATTTTGACATTGTATCTTTTGGTGCGTCAAAGGAACAAGCCTGATAGCCATAACTTTTTGCCCGCTCTCTCTTTTTCTCCTTCCGCTCCATAACAGTAACGGATGCCCTCCATTGGCTGAGTTTTGCCGCCAGTGCCGCTCCACACGTTCCATATCCAGTGACCAGACACTCACTCCCCTGAATGCTTACACATCCATGGATAAGCGCCTCTGAAACGGCTCCCTCTGCGGTAGCCAGTGCATTTCTCTCCGCCACACCATCTTCTTTGTAATAATCAACGATGCGAATCCCTCTTTCTTTCGCATAGTCTATCGCCGTCTCTGAAAATTTGCAGCCGTAAACCACCTGTCCTTTTTGAAATTTTTCTTTATTTTCCTCAAAAAACATGGCAGTCTGTGGAACCGGAAGAAGGATTGCATCATGATAGCCCGGCTGATAACTCATCGCCTCCATCACCTCATGTCCCTCTTTTTTTAACATTTGCGCCAGATAATACTGCCTTTTTTCTTCCCCCAGAACTAAAAAATGATAAAAAGCCATAATACACTCTCCGATACAGCAGTTGTTATTGTTAGTATATGATATTCAGGGAATCAAGGTCCAAACTAGTTCTTACCCGCATAAGCAGACTGGTACTTCATAAGTTCCTCAATATAAATTTCACCAAGTGCACTCACTACCGACCCGGCACGATGAATATAGCCAATCTGCATTTTCTCGGATTCCTTTAGTGGAATGGCTAACGAATCATCCCCATTTAATTCCTCGCAAATAATACCGGAACACAACGTGTAAGCATCCAGTCCATTCATTAGATTTAACATCGTTGCACGGTCATTCGCCTTGATAATACGATCATAATCATAGGTGCTTTTCATCTCTTCTGCCAGATAAAAAGAATTGTTTTTTCCCTGGTCAAAAGCCAGACACGGATACGGCTCTAAATCCTTCATCGAAAGTATTTCCCGCCCGGCTAACGGATGCCCGGAGCGCAGATATACATAGGTATCACAGGAAAATAATTCGGTGAATTTCAGCTGATTTTCCCTGAGAATTTTTTCTAACACCTTCCGATTCATGTCATTCATATATAAAATGCCAAGCTCACTTTTGAAATTCCGCACATTTTCAATGATTTCGTATGTGCGCGTCTCATATACAGCAAATTCATAATTTTCCATTCCCGCACGTTTGACTGTCTCTACAAATGCCTTTACCGCAAAGGAATAATGCTGCATGGAAACACTAAATTTCTCTCGGGATTCTTTTTCAATATATCGATTTCGAAGCAGACGGTACTGCTCCGTCACCTGTCTTGCATATCCAAGAAATTCCTCACCATCCGGCGTCACAACAATACCTCTGCTCGTGCGCAAAAAAAGTTCAAAGCCAAGTTCTTTTTCCAGTTCTTTTACAGCCCCCGACAAACTTGGCTGTGAAATAAACAAAGCCTTTGCCGCCTCATTCATTGAACCGTGGTCTGCCACCGCAATTACATATCTTAACTGTTGTAACGTCATGATTTACCCTCCATTCTCTAAATACTGCACCCCGGCATCGGATATTCCTCCGGTCTCAGTTCATGAATATCGGCATGTTCTCCGCATACACGGCATCCTTTTGACGGACTTCCAAAATTCACCGTCCGAAATCTCATCGTCAGTCCATCGAAGGTAAGCATTTTCCCGGTAAGAAGTTCGCCTGCCCCGGTAATATATTTTTGCGCTTCCAAGGCCTGAATACTTCCAATAATTCCCGGAATCGAACCAATAACCCCTGCGGAAGAACAATTGTCCACTGTTCCATCTTTTGGAATTTCTTCGAAAATACACCGATAGCACGGTCCCTCTCCCGGCACATACGTAAGAACCTGTCCGTAAAACTGCCGGATTCCTGCATGACAAAATGGTTTCTTTGCCAATACACAGGCATCATTAATCAAAAATTTTGCCGAAAAATTATCTACCGCATCAATAATAAAATCATACGGCTCAATCAGTGCCATAATGTTTTCAGGGGTAACACGCTCTGCATGCAGATGAAGTTTGACATCCGGATTTAATTTGCGAATACGCTCTCCTGCCGACTCCGCTTTTTCCACACCAAGCGAATCCATGTCATGAATAATCTGTCTCTGCAGATTTGTCAAATCCACGCAGTCACCATCCACAATACCAATTGTTCCCACACCACTTGCCGCTAAATATAAAATAGCCGGCGAGCCAAGTCCACCAGCTCCAATCACTAACACTTTGCTCTCTAACAATTTTTGCTGTCCCTTTACTCCTACGCCCTTTAAAATTAAATGTCGCGAATACCGCTGCATCTGTTCCTCTGTAAATGCCATATGTGTTCTCTCCATTGCTGATTGTTTTTACTGGGATTATATCATTTTATCCGGGGGGATGCAAGGTGATGGGGATGTGTGGCTTTCCGGTTCCCGTAAAGCATCAAGAAAAGTTAGTGATAAGTGGGCGCTCCCGCTAAACAAACGCGTAAGGGTATCGGCATGTAAACGACACATGCCTGATACCCACGTGTTTGTACCCACTTATCACTAACTTTTCTTGATGTTTTACTGGAATCCTGGAAAGGCACACAACAAACGCTTTCCACAATCCCCCCTGTCACTAGAACTCTCACCACTCTCCCGCTTCCCATCTTTTTCGTTTTTATTTTACAGCCTTAAAAGCTTCTTCCAAGTCTTCAATAATATCGTCTACATTCTCTGTTCCGATTGACAAACGAATGGTATTTGGTTTGATTCCCTGGTCTAACAATTCTTCCTCATTCAACTGAGAATGTGTTGTACTTGCCGGATGAATAACTAACGATTTTACATCTGCTACATTGGCAAGCAGGGAGAACAACTCCAGATTATCAATGAAATCTTTTGCTTTCTTGTCATCGCCTTTAATCTCAAAGGTGAAGATTGAACCGCCGCCATTTGGGAAGTACTTTTTGTACAATTCCTGCTGAGAAGGATCATCGGATACAGCCGGATGATTTACCTTTTCAACTTGTGGATGATTGTTCAAATACTCTACTACTTTCAATGCATTTTCTACGTGGCGCTCAACTCTAAGGGAAAGAGTTTCAAGCCCCTGTAAAAACATAAATGCATGGAACGGAGAAAGTGTCGCACCGGTATCACGAAGCAGAATCGCACGGATTTTCGTAACGAAAGCAGCCGGTCCTACCGCTTTTGTAAAGCTGATTCCGTGATAACTTGGGTTTGGCTCGGTCAAAGAAGCGAATTTGCCGCTTGCTTCCCAGTCAAACTTACCGCTGTCTACAATGACCCCACCGATAGCTGCACCATGTCCACCGATGAATTTTGTTGCGGAATGTACCACGATATCAGCACCATATTCAATCGGGCGAACCAGATAAGGAGTAGCAAATGTATTGTCAATTGCCAGTGGAATTTTGTGAGCATGTGCAATGTCTGCCAATTTCTCAATATCCACAACATCTGAGTTCGGATTTCCCAATGTTTCAATAAATACAGCCTTTGTATTATCTTTGATTGCAGCCTCAACCTCGTCAAAGTTAAATGGGTCAACAAATGTTGTTTCAATACCATACTGTACTAATGTGTGAGCTAACAAATTGTAGGTTCCGCCATAAATATTTTTTGCTGCTACGATATGGTCTCCTGCCTGTGCAAGATTCTGAATCGTATAGGAAATTGCTGCTGCACCACTCGCTACGGCAAGTGCTGCCACGCCGCCTTCAAGTGCTGCCACACGCTGTTCAAAAACATCTTCTGTAGGATTTGTCAAACGTCCGTAAATATTTCCTGCATCCGTAAGTCCAAAACGTGCTGCTGCATGTTCACTGTTGCGGAACACATAAGATGAAGTAGCGTAAATCGGAACTGCTCTTGCATCGGTAACCGGGTCCGGATTTTCCTGTCCTACATGTAACTGAAGTGTCTCAAATTTTAAATTTCTTTCTGCATAACTTTTTTTACTCATATTCTCATACCTCCATTTTCATTGTGCTCTGCACAGGTGTTATTTTCTTGTTCTGTAGTTATCATACCAAATAGGTAGGGTATTGTCTAATACAAGAAATATTTTACTAGGTATAGGAATACGCTATAGCCTTTAAATCTTCTTAAAATTCAACCGAAGCGCATTTGTCACCACGCAGAAACTGGACAAACTCATTGCTGCCGCTCCAAACATCGGATTTAACTGCCAGCCAAACAACGGAATCCACACACCGGCTGCCAACGGAATACCAATAATATTATAAACAAATGCCCAGAATAAATTTTCACGGATATTTTTTCTGGTTGCACGGCTTAAGCGGATTGCCGCCGGAACATCACTGAGTTTACTCTTCATCAATACAACATCCGCTGCATCCATTGCCACATCTGTTCCGGCTCCAATGGCAATTCCGATATCTGCCTGCGTAAGAGCCGGCGCATCATTAATACCATCGCCCACCATGGCAACCTTGCCGTTTTCTTTCAATTTTCGAATCACGGCTTCTTTTCCATCCGGCAGAACACCGGCAATCACTTCATCCACACCGGCTTCCCTGCCAATCGCATTTGCTGTTTTTTCATTATCTCCGGTAAGCATCACAACGCGAAGTCCCATTTTCTGCATCTGGCTGACGGCACCGGCACTGTCTTCTTTCATCGTATCCGCCACGGCAATCATACCAAGCAGCGTGTCATCTTTGGCAAAATACAATGGTGTTTTTCCTTCTTCCGCCAATCGGTTTGCCTGCTCTTTTACCATGTCATCAAGTGCGGTCACCTTTTCAATCGCAGACTGATTGCCACCAAGCAGAACTTCTGTTTTACCATTTTCTTTAACCTGTCCTTTCAGACCATTTCCCGGCATAATTTCAAATTCCGAAAGTTCCGGTGCTAAAGTATCAAGTTCCTCTGCATAGGAAACAATAGCACGTGCCAGAGGATGCTCACTCTTTTTCTCCAGCGCATACGCATACGAAAGAAGTTCATTCTCGGAGCACCCGGAAAATGGAATCATATCCGTCACCTTCGGCTCACCGCGCGTAATCGTTCCGGTTTTATCTAGTGCCACGGTTGCAATTTTACCCATCTCTTCCAAAACTGCTGCCGTCTTAAACAAAATTCCGTGTCTGGCACCAAGACCATTTCCTACCATAATAGCAACCGGCGTTGCCAGACCAAGGGCACACGGGCAGCTGATAACTAGAACCGAAATAGCACGTGCCAATGCATAACCAACACTCTGTCCACACAAAAACCATACAAGAAAAGTAACCACTGCAATTGAAATAACAACCGGAACAAAAACGCCCGAAACTTTATCTGCAATTTTGGCAATCGGTGCTTTTGTTGCCGCCGCATCTTTTACCATCTGAATAATCTGTGACAGAGTGGTATCTTCTCCTACTCTAGTTGCCTCGCAGCGAAGAAAGCCGGTCTGATTCAGCGTTGCGGCAGAAACCATTTCTCCTTCTTTTTTATCTACCGGGATACTTTCTCCGGTCAGTGCCGCCTCATTGACTGCACTGCTTCCTTCTAAAATCACGCCATCCACGGGGATATTTTCCCCCGGTTTGACAAGGAAAATCTCTCCCTTTTGAACCTCTTTTACTGGCACGGAAATTTCCTTTCCATCCCGAACAACAACCGCCGTCTGGGGTGCTAACTTCATCAAGTCTTTTATCGCATCCGTTGTCTTTCCTCTAGAACGCGCCTCCAGCATTTTCCCAACTGTAATCAATGTGAGAATCATTGCCGCCGACTCGAAGTAAAACTCATGCATATATGCCATAACTTTTGCCTCATCCATCAACCTCTGTGCCTCTGCCATCGCAAATAACGCATACACACTATAGCCAAAAGCTGCACTGGCGCCAAGCGCAACTAACGTGTCCATATTTGGCGAACGCCGCCACAAACTTTTATATCCACTGACAAAAAATCGCTGGTTAATGACCATAATCGCAATCGTCAATAACATCTGAGCAAGTCCCATCACTACATGGTTCACACCAAGGACACCCGGCATGGGCCATCCCCACATCATATGTCCCATGGATAAATACATCAAAAATACAAGTAAAATTAAAGAAGCAATCAATCGTTTCCTTAACTTTTTTGTCTCTGTATCCTTTAATGTATCTTCTGTCTCCGTTTCTCCGTTCTTTTTCTGTTCCATCACGTGGGCACCATATCCGGCATCAACAACTGCCTGAATAATAACGGAATCCGGCACATCACCCTCTACACCCATGGAATTTGTCAAAAGATTTACACTGCATGAACTTACGCCCTCAACACGGCTTACCGCTTTTTCCACACGGGCACTGCATGCTGCACATGCCATGCCTGTCACTGCATACTGCTTCATGTATATTCCGCCTTTCCTGTTTTTTTATATTCTTCTTATCGAAGTACTCTACTTCCTACCGCATTAGTTTTTGCAGAGTCGCAATCAATTCATCTACGGTTTCTTCTTTTCCTGCCCGGATATCATCCGTCACACAGGTCTTAATATGGTTCGCTAACAAAACTCGGTTAAAACTATTCAATGCTGCATTGACCGCTGCCACCTGGACTAAAATATCCGTACAGTAAACACCGCGCTCAACCATTCCTCTAATTCCGCGGATTTGTCCTTCCATACGGTTTAAACGATGGATTAAGTCTTTATACTCTTTATCTGAGCGTTCTTTGTGCCGTTCTTCACAGCACGGACACGTTTTCTTTTCTTCCATGCAATCACTCCTATCGATAATTTACGATTCGATTATATACCCCCACTGGGTATATTACAAGTGAAATTTTTCTCATTAAGCAAAAAAAGAAGTTTAATTTGCAAGAGACTATAACACAAAGTGTTACCCGTCTCAAAACAAATTAAACTTCTTTATATTTTGAACTATCTCAGTGCGATAGCTCTTTCATCATGCACTTACAAAAATGCTCTATAATCTCTTCAGATATTCCCCGGTTCTTGTATCAATCTGGATTTTATCACCCTGATTTACGAAAATCGGAACTGCAACCTGTGCACCCGTCTCAACGGTAGCCGGTTTTGTAACGTTTGTTGCTGTATCACCTTTTACACCAGGCTCTGTCTCAGTTACTTCCAACTCAGCAAACATCGGCGGCTCGATTGCGAAAATGTTGCCTTTGTAAGATACCATCTTAACATTATCATTCTCTTTTACAAATTTCATGGAATCGCCAACTGCTTCCTCTGTCAATGCAATCTGCTCATATGTTTCATTATCCATGAAGTTGTACATCTCACCATCGTTGTACAAATACTGCATTTCCTTTTTATCAATATGTGCCTGTGGATACTTCTCTGTCGGACGGAATGTCTTCTCCACAACACCGCCATCTACTACGTTTTTCAATTTGGTACGAACAAATGCAGCACCCTTACCCGGTTTTACATGCTGGAACTCAATAACCTGATATACGGTTCCATCAATCTCAATTGTCAAACCGTTTCTGAAATCTCCTGCTGATACCATAGTTTCCTCTCTTTCCGTCGCACAAAACGACAATAAATTCATATCTATTCATAATTTTAGTATATTTAGAAGCATTTTTCAAGTATTTCTTTTGCAATCTCGGTAATGATTTTCCCATCCGTGCTTACCGTCACGGTAGCGGCGTGCTCATAATACACTCTCCGCTTCTCCATCATCTGTCGTATGTAGTCCACATTCATGTTATCTTTCAACAGTGGGCGATTCGTGTTATAACGAACCCGCTCAAAAATTGTCTCCGGCTTTGCCGTGAGTAAAACAACCGTTCCGATTGCCTGTAACTTTCTCACATTCAGTTCCCGCAGCGCCATACCACCACCACAGGAAATAATCGCCGGTTTTATCATACCTAACTCATCAATCATGGATGTTTCCAAATCACGGAAATAAGTTTCTCCTTCTTTTTCAAAAATATCCGAAATCGCACGACCTTCTTTTTCCTCAATCCACTGGTCAGTGTCGATTTCTATGCGCGAAGCAAGCCGTGATAATTCATGTGAAATGGTTGATTTCCCAACGCCCATAAAACCAATCAAAATGATGTGGCGGTTTCCTTTGTAAATTTTGTCAAACACCTCACACATCGTTTCATAATAGACCTGTCCGGGTGCGGAAGCCTCACTTACACAGCCAAATGAAACAAACGAGCCATACAATCCGCCATACAATCTCGAAACTTTTCCAAGTTCACCCATCGACATCGTAATCAATGGGAAATTCGGAAATTCTTCTTTCATGGCAGCGGTTGCATTTAACAGCGTATCTACATCTTCTCTTATCTTTGGCATACAAGCTAACTTTCCGGCGTAACACCCACACTCTTTTGCCTTACAGAGTCTTTCCTTAATTTCATCCACAGACGGAGTTTTGGAAAAATCATGATAGGAGCCGATTACTTTGGTCTTAGTGTTTGAGTACTTTTGACAGAGTGCTTTTACCTCTTCTTCATCCCGCGCAGCCTCAACATCCACATAATCTGCCGTCTGCTGTTCAAGGATTTTGCGAATTGTTTCAAAATAATCAAAGCGGGAACCATTTTCTTCGCCGCCTTCTGCCACCGTGCGAATGGTGACTAACAGCTCCTTTTCATTAAGCACACGCTTTAACTCCGTTATGACATCAAGAATTTCTCTCCCATAACCGGCAAAAAAATCAATGCGCCACTCCACCATTTCCACCGGCAGTTTTGCAATCTGTTTTGCCTCGCGAATAATTCCATCACGAAGCGGAGCAACAATTGGTACACAAATTTTAGGCCTCATCCACTTCATCCTTTCTGTGCGGTCAACTCAAGCAGTTTTTTTGTCGAATGGGTAATATTTTCACATCCGTCTTCTGTAATAATCACAACGTCCTCAATCCGAACGCCGCCAATTCCCTCAATATAAATTCCAGGCTCCACCGTAATTACCATACCGGGCTTAATCACGGTTTCTTCTCTCGGTGAAAAATTTGGGCTTTCATGAATTTCCAGTCCAACCGAATGTCCCAGTGCATGTCCAAAATATTTACCATAGCCGGCATCTGTTATCACATCTCTTGCCATCGCATCAATCTGGCTTCCCTTCATTCCCGGACGAATTCCTAAAAGTGCCGTCTCCTGTGCTTTTAGCACCGTATCATATATTTCACGCTGTTTCTCACTTGCACTGCCAATCACAACTGTTCTTGTCATATCCGAACAGTACCCCTGATACAAACAGCCAAAATCCATCGTTAAGAAATCGCCGTTTTCCAGCTTTTTATCCGTTGGAATTGCATGCGGCATCGCCGAATGTTCTCCCGATGCGGCAATCGTATCAAAACTAAAACCTTCCGCACCTTCTTCTTTCATGTAAAATTCCAGCCATGCGGCAACCTGTTTTTCTGTCATGCCCTCATGAATTTTGGCAATTGTCTTTGTAAAGGCGCGGTCACCGATTGCCTCTGCCTGCCGTATCCTTTCCTGCTCTTTCTCTGTCTTTATCTGACGGAACTGATTCATTTTATTTTCTAATGAAATCAAGTCAGGAGATTTTCCCTCATTTTTTTGAAGTTGTTTTTCCAATTTGTGATAAAGTGATACCGTCATCACCTCATCTTCGATGCCAAGCCTTTTCACATTTTCATCTTTGTTTAAATGTGCCGAAAGGTTTACAAAATATCCATCACTTGTCCATGTCTCAATTTCGTAGCCCGGACACTCATTTTTTGCTGCGATCACATATCTGGAATCCGTGACAACCACTTTTTGCCGGCGGGAAAAATACACATACCCCTCCCCCGTAAAGCCGGCCACAAACCGCATATTTGCCGGTGAGGTAAGAAGAATTGCATCTACCTCGGTGGATTGAAATATTTTTTCTTCCATTTCTTTTCGCATCGTTTCTGCCTCTTTTCTTCGCGTTTTTTTGCGCGATATTCATGCAAAACAATTTTCTCCAGTTTGCGCTTTAATACAATCTGGATTTCTTCCTTTTCGTTAATCGGCTTTACCAGAAAATTTTTGAGTCCGATTCGTTTAGCACCAAAAATATCCGTAAATAACTGATCGCCTACAAAAATCGTGTTTTCCGGTCTTGTATTCATCAGTTCCATCGCATAAAAATAGCCTTTCTTTGCCGGCTTATGCGCGTTAAAAACCGTGTGAACACCAATTTTCTCATTAAACGAATGAACACGTTTCTTTTTATTATTGGAAATCAGACAGCACTCATATCCAATTTTTTTCAGACGGGAAAACAATCGTTTTGCCTGCTCCGTTGCCTCTTTTCCATGTTCAACAAGCGTATTGTCAATATCAAAGAGAATTCCCCGGTAACCTTCTTCATATAACTTTTCATAATCAATGGCATACGTTGACGACACCGTTGTATCCGGAAAAAAACGTTCAAACATAAGCGGGTATCCTTCCTTCCATCAAATTATTTTACAAGCGACTGCAAATGAATGATAAACTGTTCTGCCACACGGCCGGAATATCCACCATTTCTTATGCTCCATGCATTCGCCTGCATCAAAAGTTCTTCCTCTGACAAAGTAATCTCCGGATGCGCTTTGGCAAGACCAAGAATAATCGCATCGAAATCTTTTTTGCTTGGTTTGCTGAAATTGATGCTGACACCAAAACGAGCAACCAGAGAAAGTTTTTCCTGCATCGTATCCGAGCGGTGCAGTTCATCATTTGACATATCCGAGCGGTCGCTCCATGTCTCACGAATCAGGTGACGACGGTTTGATGTCGCATAAATCAGAACATTATCCGGACGTACTTCCATGCCGCCCTCAATGACCGCCTTCAAATATTTGTACTCAATCTCAAATTCCTCAAATGACAAATCATCCATGTATATAATGAATTTGTAATTGCGGTTTTTAATCGTCTCAATAATTGCGGACAAATCCTGAAACTGATGCTTGTAAACTTCAATTAACCGGAGTCCCTTTTCGTAATATTGATTCAAGATTGCCTTGATACATGTCGATTTTCCGGTTCCACTGTCGCCAAAAAGAAGACAGTTATTCGCACGGCGCCCCTCGACAAATGCCTCCGTATTTTCCACAAGCTGCTTTTTCTGAAGTTCATAGCCAATCAACTCATCTAACGTCACATCCGAAGTATGAGTAATTGGTGACAACACCATTTCATCCCCCGTGTGAACAACACGAAATGCCTTATTTAATCCAAACTTACCTACACCATACCGTTTATAAAAGGCGGTCACAATGCCAAAGAAATCCTCTCCGTTTTTCGCTTCACACAACTGAAAAGCCAAATCGCGGACTTTTTCACTGACACTTTTATTATAAGTATTTTCTGCCTTTGCCATGGAATGATAATGAGTCAATGTCTCAAAACATGCAACTCCTAATTTCTTTTCCATCGCAGAAAAATCATAATGGAACAAACGATAAAAATGCTCCATATCCTGTTTTACAATTTCATTCACCGTACCATCTTTGGAAGCCCCGACCGTCTCACAGAGAATACTAAATGGATTTTCTGTTGTTGCCAAAAGATAAGCAATGTAACACTGCCATAAATTGTTATCAAATCCATACGTCGTTGACAAATCAAGGAGCCTGTACACCTCATCGTAAATCGCACGAACCAGCTCTTCTCTGCTGTAGGAATCATCGTGCTCCATCTTTTCTACTAAACTGCCAAGTTTCATCAAAATACTGTCTTTTCCAAGCTGTCCATACATTACAAGCCCTGCTGTTTCTCGATACATCTACATCGCCTCCAAATCAATACACTGTATATTGTCCATATTTTTAGCCATAACAGACAATTCATTCGTAAATCCTTCTTTTGAAAAAAGGTAATAATAATCGGCTTCTTTGCCCGTCTGCTCAATGTCATGCAAAAGTTCTTCAAATTCTTTTGTCGTCATCGGCTCATTGCTCCATTTGCATGTTCCCACAAGGAGTTTTCCCTCTTTTGTATTCGCAATCAGAGGAACAAAACCGGACTTTCCGTAAAGACTACCAAACCTTTCAAACTGCGCCGGCAGATGATGATACTGATTCATCAATTCCATAAATTCACGGCACACCTTCTGATAAGCTTTTCCTGCCAATTCATCCAAGCCGTTTTTAATATGAGCCTCATAAAATTCATCCGGGCTCTGCATACTAAAATCCGAAAAATTCGGATAAATTAACTGATACCAAAACTGTAAAAAGGAATCCGTAATACCATACAGCCCCTTCTGCACAGAATCCCGCTTTTCCGGCTCATAGGAAAAGATTTTTTCCGCCACATCAATCTGTATCAGATTTTTAATATAAACCGAAATTTTTGCTCTGGAAAATCCTGTTCTTGTAAACAAATAATTTAACTTTGGCTCATTTTCCGCAAGCACCGATAAGATAGTACTGTAAAAAGGAAGTTCACGCAGGGAAGTTTTCAAAAAACGCTGTGCCTCCGTATGAAGCACTCCCTTTTTGTCCACAATCAGCCGTACAATATTTTGTTTTACACTCTCTTTCGGATTCCAGTGTTCCAAATACCCCGGCACACCGCCTAAAATTCCATAAATCAAAATACAGTCTTTGGTTGTGCTTTCCGGAAAACGGTCTACCATCTCAACGAAAGTAAACTCTTTTAACTTGATTGGCAGACTCATATATTTTGCCAATTCTCCCATATCCGAAACCATATCGTTTTCCACCCATCCGATGGCAGAACTCACGAAAAGAACCATCACCTGTCCTTTCGGAAACTCGTCAAATTTCGTAAGAAAATCTGCAAAAAAAGTCTTGTACCCTTTCTGCATTAAATCAAATTCATCCACGACAAATACAATCCGTTCCTTTTCTGCCTTTTCTTTGACTGAAAAGAGTGCTTTTTCAAAATAACGATTCTGTTCTTTTTCAGACAACTCTCTCGCCTGATAATAGACATATGTTTTGTCCTGCACAAATTTTTTTACAAGCGTTGTTTTTCCAATCTGCTCCCTTCCATAGAGAACAACGATGGAATTACCGCCCTTTAAATAAGCCTGATTTAGCATTGCCAGTTCTTTTTCGCGGCCAATAAACACAACCATCACGCCCTTTCTTTTACATCTTGTCCGGTGCCTCAAATCCAAGCAAATCGATACAAGATTCCAAAACTTTTTGTACTAAGGAAAGAAGTTTGATGTAGGAAGCTTTTCTCTCCTCATCCTCTTCTAACAAAATTTTCGTCTCATGATAAAAATGGTTAAAACTTTCCGACAACTCATAAATATACTGGCAGATTTTATGTGGTGCCAATTCTTTATATGCCGTTTCCATCATATCCGCAAAGCGGCTGAGTGTCAGACAAACGCCCGTCTCACTCTCATTTGCCGGAGCTAAAAGTTTTGTATCATCATTCAGTACGCCCCCCTGCTCTTTATATTTTGCAAGGAGGGATTTAATTCTTACAATCGTATACAAAATATACGGTCCTGTATTTCCCTCAAAGGAAGCAAAACGCTCAATATCAAAAATATAATCTTTTGATGCCTGATTGGATAAATCACCATATTTCAAAGCAGCCAAACCGACTTTTGCAGAAATCTCTCTCGCTTCCTCTTCGCCATAATTACGATTTTCCATCATTTTTTTGTAAACTTCATCATTAATCTGCTCTCTGAGAGCCTGTAAGCGAAGCACACCGCCATCTCTTGTCTTAAACGGTTTTCCGTCTTTTCCGTTCATGGTACCAAAACCGATGAAGTCAAGTTCTGTATCTGCTTTTGCAATCCCGGATTTTTTCGCTACACGGAATACCTGGGTAAAATGCAGCGACTGACGCTTATCCGCCAGGTAGATAATCTGATCCGGCTCAAACAGTTTTTCACGCTCCACAATCGTTGCCAAATCGGTTGTCGCATACAACGTCGCGCCATTTGACTTTACAATAATACACGGCGGTATCTCTTTTTTATCCGTTTCTTCCGTAACGTCCACAACAAGAGCACCCTCGCTCTCATAAGCAAATCCGTCCTCTTTTAATTTCGAAACCATATCCGGAATATACTCCTGCACATCGCTTTCCTTTTTCCAAAGGTCAAAATGAACATCAAGTTTATCATAGTTTTTCTTTAAATCGGCAATGGAAACATTCAAAACATGCTCCCACAACGCACGGTATCCACGATTACCATCCTGCAAAAGAGCCGTTGCGCCCTGTGCTTCTTTCAGATAATCTTCATGCTCTTTGGAATAACCGCTGGCATACGGATAGATTTCCTCCAAATCCGAAATAGTAAATGGTGCTTCTTTCGGATATTCTCCTGTAAAGGACTCGTCAAAATAAGGTAAATCCGGCTGTCTTTTCTTTAATTCCGTAATAATCAAGCCAATCTGAAGTCCCCAGTCACCTAAGTGCACATCACCAATCACCTTATTCCCCATAAAACGGCAGATTCGTTTCACACTTTCACCAATTACCGCTGAACGAAGATGTCCTACATGAAGCGGTTTTGCCACATTCGGACCGCCGTAATCAATAACAATCGTTTTCGGTTTTTCGGGAATTTCCACGCCAAAACGCTCTTCCTTGTCCATCTGTTCTGCATTTGCCGCTAACAATTCACCACTCACAATAATATTAATAAAACCAGGATTTACTGCCTCGATTTTCTCAAAAGCCGTATCCTCTGACAATTTTTCCACCACATCATTGGCAATCTGAATCGGTGCCTTTTTGTATTCTTTGGCTGCTGCCATCGCACCGTTACACTGATACTGGCAAAGGTCCGGCCGGTTACTTACAGAAACCATCGCATACTTTTCATCGTAGCCTGCTGCCACAAAGCCCTCTGTCATTTTTTCTTTTAAACAATCAATTATTTTCTTCATCATTTCCTCCATTTTGAATAAGAAAGGCACCGAAATCCATCCGGTGCCACGATTTCCTATTCTTATTTTAATTCTAAATTTAATTTTGTCAACCATTCAAAATAATTTTCAAACGTTTTTCGACAACAAAGTGGGTCATCAATCCGGATTCCCGGAACTTTTGTACCAATTACAGCGAAAGCCATTGCCATCCGGTGATCCTCGTACGTCTGAATGACAACCGGATTTTCATCGGAGCACTTCGGTGTTTTTGGATGAATGATAAGACCATCCTCTGTCTCTTCACAAGAAATTCCTAATCTTGTCAGTTCATTGACAATCGCCTGCATACGATTGGATTCCTGCCTGCGGATATGTGCCACCCCATGAATTGTCGTATCTCCCTTTGCAAAAACCGCCGTAGCTGCAAGTGTCATTGTCTGATCTGAGAAATCACTCATCACCACATCCACACCATGAAGTATGCCATCTTCCGGTCCCCTTAAGCAAATTCCATCCGGCTCGTCGGTAACCATACATCCCATTTTTTCAAGAACTCGTAAGAACTTTACATCTCCCTGCGAACTGTCAAAATGAACATGTGCTGCCTTTGCCACTCCTCCATTAATTGCCGCCATCGCATAAAAATAACATGCTGCTGACACATCCGGCTCAATCTGATATTCTCTTGCCGTATAATGCCCTGATGGCAGAATTTCATATTCATTTTCCGATTTCTGACGCATGGAAACACCAAACTCTTCCATCATTTTCATCGAAATTTTCACGTACGCTTTCGCATCGCGTTTGCCGGTTAGTACCACATCAAATCCTGTTTTTGAAAATACACCATTTAATAGGAGTGCCGATAGAAACTGACTGCTGGCATCAATATTTAACGATACCTTCTTTTTTTCGCTGCTTTCCTCTCGTCCAAGAATTTCAAATGGAAAACAATATTCATCTTCAAGAAATTGAAACTTCGCACCAAGGAACTCCAATGCTTCCAATAACGGACGCATCGGCCTCACCTGCATCTGCTTTGACGATGTCACATGATAATGCCCTCCGGACAACGCAAGCATTGCCGTCAAAAAACGTGCCGCCGTTCCGGCACTTCCGACATACACATCCGCCGTCTGCTTAGGAATCTGCGTACCATGTCCCACAATCGTCACCTTAGCCTCTTTTTCGTTTACGTCTATCTCATAACCAAGTGTTTTTAGCGCCTCCATAAACACACGGGAGTCATCACTAAATAAAACACCTTTTAACACACTTTTTCCCTCTGACAGTGCAGCCAGCAAAAGCGCCCGGTTCGTAATACTTTTTGAGCCGGGCACTGTAACTTCGATTATTGGTTTTCCCACAAATGGTTTCATCTTATATTGATTCATCGTATCGTCCTCTCCTGCATTAAATCGCAAAACCAATATAACAAGAAAGCAGATTCAGGTCAAGCGTTTCGTAACACTTTGCCCTGCTCTATCTTGGAAACAGTATCACAGAGGGTTTCGATATCCTCTGCATTATGAGAGGAAAGCAAAATGGTTGTTCCCAGCGCTTTTTTCTCAAGCAGCAGTTTTCGCATCTGCAAAACACCCTCTGCATCCAATCCGTTAAACGGCTCATCTAAAACAAGAAGATTTGGCTCTTCCATAATAGCCTGTGCAATACCAAGACGCTGACGCATTCCAAGACTATATTTCTTTACGGAACGTCTAAGGTTCGGATTTAACCCCACCAGTTCCATCGTGTGAAGAATCTGCCCTCTGTCAATTTTCCCATTCAGCTCTGCTAAAACCTTTAAATTTTTGTACCCACTATAATGCGGAATAAATCCCGGTGTCTCAATGATAACGCCTGTGTGGGGTGGAAAATCCACCTCTTTTCCTATCCTTTTATGGTCCACCCATATCGTTCCCTGCGACGGTCTGATAAATCCAAGAATACACTTCATAAGCATTGTTTTACCAGAGCCATTCCGCCCAATCAATCCATGAATTTTCCCTTTTTCAAAAGTCAGATTAATATCCGACAAAATAATCTGTTTTTTCATCGTCAAAGAAAGATTTTCTATTTCAATCATGCACTCCATTAACTGCCCCTCCTTAATCAATTTCGTGGTCAAAATTATAATTCATCTTTTTACATCTTATAAACGCCACAAATAAAATCACTGCCAATAATCCGATAAAATAATAGGCACTAAGTGACAGCGGAAAAACCATTTCTCTATAGTAGCGCGTGTAATGCACACCAAGAAGGCTATTAGCCATCGGAAATAAAAATTTAAAACGGGAACTTGTTGCACAAAAACAAATTCCAGCCGCAATCACCAAAAAACCCGTGATAACTCCTGCCTTCTTCGCCCCTAAGGTGGCAAAAAGCAACAGAATCATACTAAGCAAAAACAAATACAAAAAGACAAATAACACCCCGCAAAAAACAGCAAATGCCGGCGACATATGATAATAAATTTCCGGCGGAATGCTGACACTTCCTGTATTTTGTGCATAGTCCGGAAACGAATAGGCAAACTCCGAAACCACAGGACTCCATTTTGCAGAAAAACTTCCACCCCACAAAACAGGAATCATCATTCCCACAAACACAATGAGCAGGTAACTAAGAATACTCATCTGTGCGTACAAAATCTGTCCAAAAAACCAATTTCCTTTCCCCGCTCTCTGCACAACAAAAAGTGTATTTCCATCAATTCTTGGATAATCTGACATAATCGCAAGAAACACTGCCGGCACAAGAAGAATCATAAAATTGGAATTTAACAGGGCAACAAATGGCTCATACACATTGATTGGTTTTCCCATCATAGCTGCATTTTGCAGCAGAGGAACCGTAATAAACTGATAGGCAAAAACAAGCGCTGCCACAATCAGAATCATGCGCGGATCCATAATAAGTTTGATATACTCCATCTTTGCTATATGCCATATTTTACTGACCGAAAATTTACCATGTTCCACGCAATAACCTCCTTTTTATCAAACAGTAACATCCTATCATAAGCACCAATGCCGCAACCGCCATCCAAACGCCTGCCGTTACCAGATATTGTTTCCATGGATAATAAAGGATGCCTGTCGTTTCCCAAATCGCTATATTCCGGTTTCGAAGAAGCAAATCATACAAATAAATCAAGATAAACGGCATGCATAAAATAATATATCGATTTTTCAATAACGCAGTGAAAAACAAAACCGGTATACACACCAAACATCCATAAAAGAAAAACCGGAGTCCTCTCATGAGAAGAAGTGGCACAATTTGTGAAAGAACCGGTGTCTTTCCCATAGAGGTAAAAATCACAAACAAAATTCCTTCATACAAAAAACGCCCAAGCACAGCAAGCAGGCCACTGGACAAAACAGCCTCCGCCATACTTCCCACAATATACTTTCGTACACCAATTCTTGCCTGACGAAATAAATAATTGTTCGTCATCTTTTCATTCCAAAACACATTTAAGAATGGAAAGATAACAAGAATTGGCATAAACATCGCCATAAAAATACTGATTGGATTTGTAATCAGACTTTCAAATGTAATATCATTTTCCAGAAAAATCTGTCTCATCTGTCCCTCAAAAAACAAATCCCAAAAGGAATATTCCTTTCCACTTTCATTGGCATAGCACACGGCCGTAAAACTTAATGCCGTAACACATAGAACACAACACCAAAACACCTTATTCTTTAAAATACGTTCTACAAAACTTTTCATCCAATTCATCGCTGCCCTCTCAATAATTCCTCACATAATCAACGGTTCCCGTCTTGCAGTCCACGAGAGCAAATTCTTCCTGATTTTCTTTCTCTGAAAACAACATCAGATAACAGGGACTTGTCGTATACTTTTCTCCTGCCTCATGCTCACTCTCTTTTCCGGCATCGCTGCACATCCGGTAACAAAGCGATATCTTTGAAATATGATAACCATGATAGGAAGGAAGTTCTTTGGAAACAAGTTTTAGTGCACTTTGCAGTGATAATACCGTTTTGATTTCTTTTTGTTTTCCCGCCTCGTACATTACACCCTCGTTTGACAAAAAACTATCTGCCCCCTTACAGGAACTAACCACAATCTGGTCATCGTAACAATCCGCATATTCAACCGACAAAGACTTCGTATCTGCACTCTCCATTAATTTCTTTTGAACTAATTCTTCCACCCCATGATATGTTTTGCGAAAACAAAAGCGTAAGAAAACACTTCCATCTTCACCATTTTTGTAAACATCAACTTTACTTGGCCGGCTTTTTAGTACGTTTTTCGTCACCGTTTTCTCCCACTTTTCTTCTTCCTTTTTCGCAAGTTCCACCGCCTGTTTCAGCGAAATTGTACCATCCTGCAACTGATATGTTTTATCTTCATACTTTCTATCCAGCCATACGGTTTCAAAAAGATTCTCCTCCTCTATTTCATCCGATTCTTCTGACTTCCGGTAATTGATAAATCCATTATTTCCAAGCAGCAGACGTTCTCCCGTCTCTGTATTTTCATACTCCGGTCCCGGTGGCGAACTATTCGGGTTCTTTTTATAATACTTTTTTTTGAATCTCTTTTTCGGTACATAGGATTCAAAAATTTGATTTTCTTTCTGTAATAAATCACCTGCCTGCAAAAGTTTCGCCTCATACATCTTATCCGGCACATCAAAAAAAGCACAATTTTTAATATCAAGATTTTCAAACGATGTTGACCGGATATCGGCAAGTTCCCGTCTTAATCCATCCATATTTACATACTGTAAATCATTTTTGTTTTCGCCTGCTGCCTCTTCCGGGCTTTGAATGTAATCGCAGCCAACACATAGAATAATGACTAAGATAACAAATAAAATGTGTGTGTGTTTCAATGGTATCCTCCTCTTATTGTTCTTTATACAATCTCCCCATCACTAATTTCAATTACACGC
>OLNW01000620.1_pt1 | contig 40679 bp, 42 predicted proteins | sample 1672121 | NCBI WGS metagenome assembly OLNW01 (sample SAMEA3136648, study PRJEB25190) | human gut metagenome
GCGGCGGGGGCGGCGTAGGCCGCGGGCCCGCACAGGGCCAGGGCGGCCGCGACCGCCAGCGCGGCGGCGGCACCGGAAATTCGTTTCGTGGAGCGTCTCATGGAAAATCCCCCTAATCTAGCAACGGTTTCCAAGTCTACTAGATTGGGGGGACGGGAGCCAAGCTGCAATACCCCCAAGACACCCGTCTATAGGTCGTGACGTTGTCTATAAACAGGCTCACCGCCCGCGGAATAAAATTCGGCGCAAATCGTTTGAGCAGGCGACGCGCGGAAGGAGCGTGTAGGGCGGTAATATACTGACCGTCAGCCGCGGCATCCTCGCGGAAACCCATTTGTTGCCGGAACTATAGTCCCCGGCGTGGGCTCACCTTATCTCCCCGGCACGGGCTCGATATCCTCTCGGATATCTAATCGTCTTGGACTTTTACCCACCCAAGCACAGTACGGCTTTTACGTGCCGCCACGCAGAGCCTAGCCTGGAACTATTGTCTAAAACATAGGCCTTCAAAGCAACTTAGGTTCAAGTACGGACATGCAAATACGGGCACTGGATACAGGTCTTGACTGTCAATGGTTATCAATCGCATGTGTTTCTGGCAAATTACGCCCGTCTTATGCGTGCGATACAATCAGTCTCACCGAACACCAAACCAGCAACCCGAAGGGACCAACGTGTTAACAATTCACTATGGTGATATGGAAAACGTTATCTACAATACGTCGGTTTACTTCGATAACGTCTATTCGCCCCAGTGGTTTCAAGACGCCTTTGCTCAAAAGATTATTAAATCAATCGATAAAGGCAATGTCGTTGGACCCTGCGCAATAGACACCAAGATCCTAGGCATTATCCCTCCTGAAAGGCTGTCGGGAGGCACTAAGACGCTGTTGCTCATGTACTTCATGCCTCAGAACGTATACAACGCCACAACCTGCAGCGACAATTGCGCTTACTGGATTCTGAGAATTGCCACGCAAAAGGACTTAACCATCAACCTCTACCATCTGATGGATTTTGGAAACGGCAAGTTCACGGCTACCGTTGCAAACACGGGCGATGTCGTTCACACGATGTTCGACCTTGTCCCTATAGCCGCAAAATGCCTAAGGGAAACTCCTGACATGCACTTTCGTTAGGCTCTGTTAGACCAAGATTGACATACATATGTCATCACGGCGCCATATCGTTAGCCTCGTAGACCGCGGGGCAGCATGAACGCCGAGGACCTGGTAATCACCTTCAAGAGGGACATCGCGAGCCTCAGCAGGACCGAACGCCGCCGGCTCCGCCTACGAGGCCGAGCGCTCCCCGCGCTGCGGGTCCGCCGCGGTCGTGAAGAAGGGCAAATCAAAGAACGGCGAGCAGCGTTACCTCTGCCAGGATTGCGGCAGGACCTTCGGCATGGGCAGCGGGCACATCCTGGGGACGAGCAGGCTCCCGAAGGAGACCTGGATGGCCAATGCCGAGTGCTTCGTTCTCATGCTGCCCCTGCGCGAATGCGCGGGGCGCTGCCATGTCTGCCTCAAGACCGCCTACACCATGCGCCACAGGCTCATCGAGTGTCTCTCGGCCTACTCGCCCTCGTTCAAGACCGGGCGGGGCTGCGGCTGCGAGCTCGACGAGACCTACTTCCCCGAGTCGTTCAAGGGCAACCACACGAAGGGGTCATTTACGATGCCACGTCACTCCCGACATCGTGGCAAGCAGGTGCACAGGCGCGGACTGTCGCGCGAGCAGATCTGCGTCATGACCGGCGTGAACGACTCGAACGAGACGTTTCTCCAGGTCTCGGGACGAGGCATCCTGTCGAGGAAACGCGCCATGGACGTGCTGAGGGACCGCATCGCGTCCGCTTCCGTCGTAGCGACGGACAAGGCGTCCGCCTATGTCGACGTCCTCGCGGAGCTCGAGGTCGACGCACACACGGCCTACGATTCCAAGGACCCTTCCGAGGGGACCATCAACCGGATCAACACCGTCCATTCGCTCCTCGATACCTTCATGAAGCCGTTTAAGGGCGTGTCGACGAAGCACCTCGGCACCTACCTCGCTTGGTTCAAGTGGTGCCGGACCTTCATGACGACCGATTCCGGCACCGCCGAGCGCACGGTCGCGCGACAGCTCGCCAACGGCGTGTGCAGGAGCCGCATCCATGATATGTTCAACGTCCTGCCGCCCTAAATGGACTACTGGACCGAAGCCGCCGCATAGAGACAGTAGAATGGTCGCATCGCGATATACGAGGAAAGGTGCAGCCATGCCGTCGAATATACCGGCCACGACAATCCGGATCGACCCGGAGGCCAAAAAGGAGGCCACGGCCATCCTGGACGAGCTCGGCCTGTCCATGTCCACCGCCGTCAACGCGTTCCTCAGGGCGCCCGTCCGGAAGGGCGGGTTGCCGTTCGAGATGAGGGTCAAGGCGCCGGTGCCCGACGGGAAGACGGCAAGATAGTCGGCAAATCGACTTGGGCGATGGGACCCTCACGATTGACCCGACAGATCTTGAGCACATCGCCCCCTTGCCGGATTCAAACCCGGCAAGGGGGCGATTATCTTGCAATTTCAAAAAGATGATTGGGGCAGAATGTCAATCATGGTCTAACAGAGCCAAATCAATCCAACAGTTTAGATAACGGGTAATGATTCGGGAACAGGGCGTTCGGCCGGATGGAACAGATAGATATGGACCTTGAATATCAACTTCATCCGAACACCTCCCATATTCATCTGTACATGTACGGATGAATATGGGAATCCGATACCCTGAGGGCCGGATCGGCCGGCCCCGGGAGATCGGAGGACGCCATGTCCGGAAAGAGCAAGAAGGGCGCAGCGAAGGCGGTCCCGAGGGCCTACGGCAGGCTCACCAGGCACGAGCGGGATACGGTCCAGAGGATGCTGGAGCGCAGGGCCTCGTGCAGGGAGATCGCGAGGGAGCTGGGCAGGTCGCCCTCGACGGTGAGCGCCGAGGTGTCGTCGCACAGGTTCGTCGCCGCGCCCAAGCCCAGGCGCGGCGAGCGCGTCGACGCCGGCACCGACCTGTCGGCAGCCTGCCCGCGCCTGGCGGCGTGGCCGCGCTGCCGCGACGGCTGCGGCCGCTACCGCGCGGTGGGCTGCATGCGCTGCCCGCACGTCTTCTACGAGGCCCGCGCCGCGCAGCTGTGCGCGGACTCGGTGCTCGTCTCGTCCAGGCGCGGGATCGACGCCGACGAGCCCGCCGCGACGGCGAGGCTTGAGGCCATCAGGGACTGCCTGCGCCGGGGGCTGTCGCCCGAGCAGATGGCGGCGCGCAACGGCGGGCCGGTGGACCTGTCGCCCTCGACCATCTACCGCTGGGTCTCGGCGGGCTACGACGGCACGACTAACACAGGATGCGCGGGGACGAGAGAACGCTCGCCTACATGGCGAAGCGCAAGTCCGACGGCAAGACAAAGCGAGAGATCATGCGCTGCCTTAAGAGGTTCACAGCCAGGGAGGTTTACCCAACGTTGCGGCGCCCCATGAGGTTGAAGTACGCCCGGGGCTCGATACTGGCGGACATGCGAAAATCGCTCGGATTGACCCAAAAGCAGGATGCCCGAGAGCTTAACGTGCCGAATGTAAGGCTCAGCGAAATAGAAAGAGAAGTATGCCCCCACGAGGAAATCAGACGCGAATACGACCGCTACTTGAATGCTAAATGTCGTCCGATAAAGGACTTGACAGCCTATAGCAGCGTCATTCGGCACGCGATTCGTTAACCCTGGGGCTTAAAGCTGCCGAATGTCTACTTCTTTAGTGCTCCATTTACCTCCCCGTTCAATAATCTTCACTTGAAGCCTGACGGTGGCCCAATCATTGGATAACATATTCTTAAATGACAGTTAATCGTCAATCGAAGAGGTCAAAGCGGGGACGGAAAGTGTCGAAGACAAGCAGAAAGCCAATCTCAGCATATGTCGAGCGAAGACTCTGGGCGGAGTCTGCCGGCAAATGCATGAATCCAGATTGTCGGGCCGATCTATTCATCAGCAATGGAGACATTGCTGAACGAGCCCATATCGTCCCATATTGCAAAAGCGCAGAGAACACGTTCGACAACCTTATTCTCATCTGTCCAAACTGCCATACGAATTTCGACAAAAACTCCGCTTTCACGGCAGATGAAGTGAGGAAATGGAAGTCGATTCGTCACGCAGAAATTGATCGCGTTTTCGGAAAGACGTTCAGTTCCTTCGACGACCTGCGCAAAGAGGCCGCACCTCTGCTCGCCCGAAACAAGTCGATATATGAGAATTACTACATGAAGGACAAGCGAAGACTGTGGGATGTTTTTGAAAAGGAAATAATCGTCAACAACCGAAAACTTTGCACGCTGTTCGAATCGAACTTGTGCCTGTTCCAGAACCACAAGGACAATTCCTTCTCCAACCAGGCCGCTGTCCGCGATTTTATCGACCATGCTAAGGAGTTCGAAGCCACCAGAGATAATACGGAAAGACAAAGGTCTATTCTTTTCCCCGAGGTCATCAACTCCATCTTCGGAATCCAGCCCATAGAAGGTGACCTGCTCCCCTCTGCAGAATCCCTAGAGCTGCTAATCAAAAAGCTTGACGAACAGGGGCGATTTATAGATGTTTCTCTAGATGCAGAACATCCATTGTTGCAAATAATAGAAAACGGGAAAGAGGCGGTAGTTTATCTTGACGATACGCCGCGTATCCGACAGATGTACTATGACGCCCGCTGCTTCAGGCGTGCCGAAATGAGGCTAGACAGCTTGATTTTTGCCCTAAAGTACTTCCGCCTGTGCGGAAAGAAAGCAACTCGCAAGTCGAAGACAAACCTTAGAGAATATATAGCGAAAGGAAAATGCTTCTTATTCGTATACGAATACTGTCTGAGCTATGCAGAGTTGGCCCGTTTAGCACCGGCAGAACATACCGTTGTCGTCAACTTGCATAGATGGAACGGTAAGCAATGCATCTCCGAAGAAGCCCAGGTGTTTGCGGGGCAAATTAACGTGAAGCTCCTCGATATGGATAGCTTCTTCCCATTCGTTCGCAAACTATGAACTATTTGAGACTCATAGACATTCTCGACAGCAACCTAGAACTGTTCTCTCAGTTTGATCATGTCTATCTGTTCGGATCTGCGCTGAGTGGTTCAGAGCTCAGTGCAGACAGTGATATTGATTTGCTGCTACTGTACTCGAAATATTCCGATCAACTTGTCTCCGGATGCGAACAGATATCCCAAAAGTTAGGTAACGAGACCGGTAGAGTAGTCGACTTAACGGTCCTCGGCATCGATGAAGAGCGACATGTCGGATTCTTGGATAGAATCTCGCCTCATTATAGAAAGATAAAATGACCATTTGGTAGAACACCTGGCATAGCCTGTCGTACAGAATGCTTTCTGCGTGGAATCCGGCAGAAGAGAAGAAGGCGTCAACGGTCGCGCCTGCATGTTCGGCACACGGCGTATCGCACTCTGGCGGGACCCCGGCTCTGGGCGCCAATCCCGCATCGACAAGATGAGGTACCCTGAATTCATAATGAAGCTTGCGAACTGTCAGTGGTAGCGTGAAACTGAACAAGTGTTCAGTTTCACGCTACCACTGACACCCGGCGGCCCAAGAGCCTTCGCCCCGCTCGTAGGCCTGGTACCACCCCGTCGGGGATGACCCCTTATCGGGCGAGACGGCGAGCTCGCTGTCGAGGGACAGCCCGAAGCGATCATCCGATGCCGCACAGCAACAGGTCTCCGAGGAGCTCGAATGGACACCTGCCAGCGAGTCCAGCAAGCGGGCAAGAGTTTACGTGGCTGCAGCATACTACAACGTCGTAGGGGCTCAGAGCACCGCCACTACGGCTTTTGGGCAGAATGCGCCTGAGCTGCTCGTGGTTGCGCTCACATGCCGACTACTGGTTGGATCTCATCGCGTCGCAGCAGAACACGCGGCAGCGCCGAGCTCCGCTTTCGAGACACCAGCGCTCCAGGCCCTTCCAATCATCGAACTCGACTCCTCAATCGACTAGCAGGATGCCGAAGATAGCCTCGAAGGCAGCAACAGAGCCTATGAGACTCTCTATACGGTCGAGGCAGGCAACGATGGCTGCCGGAGCTGGCATGACGCTTGCGCAAATAGATTTGGAACGCCCGGGCCACGATGTGTGCGCTCAGGATGTCGTAGGTGTTGCGCTCGTAGCCCTCAACGGAGTCACATTGGACCACGCGCGACCTGTCGGCAAGCGAGAGCGCCTCGAATTCGGCGTAGGTACGGCCAGTGCGGTCAACCCCGTCGCGCCCAGCACCTTCGACATCCCTGCGCTTACGCTTCCTCATACGGTCCTTTCGCGGGAGAAGCAGGTAAGGCGCGCCTGTCCCTCTCCTGATAGGAGCAGGCACTGCGCACGCACACAGGAAGCTCGTCAGCATGTGTGGCCCATATGGTCTCGTAACTCTGCCCCCGCCTAAACAAAGGGACCGCAATTGCGACCATGGCGGCGAGCTCGTCAGCGGTGAGACATAACCCTTCACGGGCCGCGGACAGGCGGGTGCGATAGGCAGCGTCGTAGCGACACTTGGGGTAACCGCACCCACTCCTGTTCCGACAGCCGAGATGACAGGCGTAGGGCCATACCTCTGTGACGGGACAAACTGCGATAGAGCGTACGCGCGCGCAGCGTCTCGAAGGAGTGGCCACGCCCCATCATGTTAGTCTCGTTGATGAGGCGGTTCGCGCATTCCGTGTAACCGTTCGAGATGCGGCTCGGACAATCCCGGTAGTTAAATATGAACTCGCGGTGGTTCTCCACGGCCTTCGCAAGCCCCCGGAAGGGATCGTAGGCCTTGTCATCGGGGATGGATGCCTTCCACGCATCGAATGCATCCTCGGCATCCTCCCGCGAGAGCGGGTGCTCGTCGTAGATGTCGAAGAAGTCCTCTTTGAGGTCGTATGCGGTCATGAGGCTCGAGCAGCCCGCCTCCGATCGAAGCTGGCACAATGCCGATGCCTCGTAGGGGCCGAGGTCCCGGGCGCGCTTCCTCAAGGCGTAAGCCAGCGACCGCGGCGGCCACTACCGGTGGCAGGGCCGGATCGGCTATGCGCCGCCCAGGAGCTCGCGCGCTCGATGTCGAGAAAGGGGTGCTCACCCGACAATTCAAGGACGGAGGGCTTCGGCAGGCTGAAGGTGGAGCTCTTCTACGGAAGGGGCTGGGACGATGTTGGCATGGGGGAATTCATGAAGATGCTGTACGCCTATCTGGTCTGGTATCGCGACAAGCGCTGCAAGAGCGACCTGGGCTATATGAGCCCGATGCAGTACCGAAGAAGCCTAGGTCTTGTAGCGTAGGAACACGGTCCAGGATTTCCACCGCGCTCCCAATTGACCGATTTCCCATGAACGGTAACAGGAGGCAGAGGCCGACGCACTGACCTACCTGGACTTCCCCTACGAGCGCCACGCGAGGCTGCGCACCGACAACGTTCAGTAGCGCGTCAACCTTGAGCCATAGCACAGGCCCTTGAGAGGTTCACGAGCTCCCCCGCGATGCGGCAGATCCTCGGCTGCCCCTCAAAGAGAACGCAGAAGATACGGTCGAGGTCGACCGCGTCGACCAAACCGTAGTGACAGTCCGCATGCAGCGTACAGGCCCTTTCGCGCGGGTCGCCATCCGAGCCCTCGTCCGGTTTATGATGGCGCACCTCGACCCAGAGGCCCTCCGACACGTCGTCGAACTTGAAATCGAGCTCTACCTGAACGCTTTCACCGAATACGTCGCCCAGAGCGAACTCCGGCACCTTCGTCACAAGCCCGTCCATCCACTCAATCTCGATCATCGCGCGCACGTCGCAACCTCCTCCGGTAGGAGGCCGGCACCTTAAGCCGGCCATTATCCATACGGACAGAATGCGACAGCAGGGTGAAGCTCATTCGCACATCAGGGCGACGACCCCTCGCCTACCCCATGCATCGGAACCCCATGTTTCCGCAATCTGATCCGTCGGGCGATTCCCTGCTGGGACAACACGAAACTGGTCATCCTACGCATTAGACCAAGCGAAACCCGTTTTATCCCGAGAAGCCCTCCCCTAGATACCCATTAGCGATAAGGAACGCCGACAGGGACTCCACAGCGTCTTCGTCGCAAATCCGACAACGCCCCTCCCTATCGCACATGGAATCCAAGCCAGCTTCGGGGTCGCCGCAGAACTCATCCAGAGGGGTTATCCGAACGATCGACGACGGGGCACCCCGCCGCCAGCAGGCAGGGAGGCGATAACCTCGCGGGCACCCCGCACGCAGACCCCGAGCGCCTGGTAAACCAGATTATTGAATACGGACTCCTTCAAACCGCCGCCCTGCAAAAACCCATCCCATCGTCCGGCTGGAGTCGACACAGATCGAGCTCCTTCAAAGTCGCGGTGAACTCGACAACATATGGGCGCGCGGCGTCCTTCCATCTCCAAACCGCCTCGTTCCCATGCCCGACGACCTCTTCCAGAGCCCATATGGCCTCGGGATACCGCGAAAGCGTGGAGTACTCCCGGATGCACGACTTGTGGATGAAGGAGTTCACGAGGGAGTCTTCCGCCAGAATGTACAGAAGTCCATCTATCGGCTCCGAGGACTCCCGTCCGAGGAAGGCATCATCGACCAGGTCCAGGCTGAGCCTTCTCCCGTCGACAGACACGGTTCGGCTCGCCTTGTCGAAATGAACCCCGCAGCCCTCGAAAAGACGCGTAAGCGCACTAGGACGCGAGAGCACGTCCCCGATTCCGAGAATCCCGCTCTCGCGAATGGACGCGCAGCCATCCGTGTTGGCCGTGACGTGCCTGAGGTGCAGCAGCAGGTCGTCGGGGGCGAGGGACTCCCCCAGCCTCTCCCGGACATCGGCGTACGTCCCAACCTCGTCGCTGCGAAAACGCAGCTGCATATCTCCGAACTCGCACCCATCGATGCGCAGGGCGTCGAACAAGAACCTCTTCACCCCGTCAATGGTAAAGATGCCGAAATCGATCACGCTTATCCCTCAGTCCGATCGCAATCATTTGTTCTGCTAAATGGTGAATCTTCTCCCCAAAGGTTATAGTCTCAGCGAGCTGATCGTTGAGCTTCTTGATCTGCTTGTTCAACTTTACGCGTTGCGAGATATCAACTTGTGCCACGGCTTCCTCTAGGTGAGCGAGCTGCGTGCGGTACCGTTCTTGCTGTTCATGGACATAATTAGTGCGTACGCGGACCAGCAGGTCTGGCTGGTAGCGATGCATGTAAATAAGGCACTTGAAGCCGTTTTTCTTACCGAAATCAAGCATCCAGTAGATGGGGCGCTTCTGGTAGGTTGAGCAGTGATCCTTGTAGAAATCTTTGAGGAAGTAGTTGCGAATAATCTCACGCGGCGTGCACTTACCGTCCAGGGCATCAGACACAAAACGGAGATTCTCTTCCAGAGCATCCTCAGCACACACGTCGCGCACGAAGTCCACGAAGCGGCCGATCGCGTCGAAAATGTTGGTGTAAGGGTGACGCCCCAGCGGCCGCTTAACGAAGAGCGGCCCTCGTCCTAGAATCTGAAATCACCACAACAACAGGTTCTAGGAAAGGACGAGGACCGCTATGGAAATCTTATCAGACCCGACGCCGGACATGCTCGCCATGCCCCGTTTCGACGACGGCGCCATCGACATGCAGGAGCTGCTCAGGCGCCTCGCCGAGCAGGTCGTGAACGCGGTGATGGACGCCGAGGCCGACCAGCTGTGCGGGGGCGGCATCAGAGCGGGCGAGCCAAATAAATACTAATTTCCAGAAACGCTCAAGCGTTCCCTCACGATGGGATCGAAGTCCCTCAGACGCTCGGATTTGATGACGATGCCGAGATTCAACATGTCCTGAACGCTCACGTGGGCAATCGTGGATACGGTGATGTCTCCGAGAAGAGTTCTGATGGGCACAGCCCGAAAGATGCCAAGTAGATAGAGCCTCTTGCCCATGACCACAGCATCGTTCTCCAAATAAGTACCCTCGTTGTAGAGAAAGACCGGGGAACCGCTCGATCCCGGGTAGCACGCCATGTCAACCAGGAACTCTTTCTGCCCCTGATAGTCGTACCTATAGGGCGTCGCCGTGATACCCCGACGGACGATCGGCAGGTTGTTGGCCTCATCCCAAATGCCGTTGGGGTATCCGACCATGGTCACCTCGTCCATACAGCCCATGTCTTGAATCTGCTTATCCGTCGGCAGAAGCTCCAAGCTGAGCGGTATGGTAAGCAGATGCTTCCCCGCCCGGATAAAACCATTCAGTGCGGGACCGATGGGTAAGACGCACAGGTCAACACTTTCGTCAGGGTGTGCGATCCAGTCGCTCTCGGAGCCCCGCATGGTAAGTTGCTCGTTTATATTGAGCAGGTTTCCGTTCTCGTCAGATCTCGAAAAGATGACGCGATACTCGTACGCGCCCTCGACCACGTGCCTGTTGGTCACAATTGCCGGCACATAGGTCTTTCCGTCGTCGCAGAACTTGAAAAAGAAACCCGTTCCAACTGAGCAACCTCCCGAGGCCAACGAAGCTTCGATGCGAATCGTCGTGTGCAGAAGCTGCTCAGATAGCTGCATGGGTTTCCTTTCATTTGGACAAATAGTATATCGATTGCACCCTGAGATGCCCTTCCGTAATCAATCAGTATTGCCGCTTTGGGCACGTCCTCGCGCGGGGGGAGGGGGGGGGACGCGAGCCAAGTCGAAAAAGGCAGTTAACCGGCGGCTATTCATGCCTTGATTTAGAACCGCTCGAGAATCTCCGCGGCATTCTCTCGCAGATAGATATCTAGGTCCGGCACGGCAAACTGCACGTAGCCCCTCTGTGGAGCCTGAATAACCTCTCTTTGTAGCAGCTTAGCCCTAATAGAGCTGACCTCATTGGTCTTTTTACCCATACGTTTAGCAATCTCAGATGATTTGGACTGCTGCTTATCCTCGCACATGGCCAAAAGATATTTGATATCGTTGAGTCCAAGTCCAGAAATCGCGGGCTCGTGAACAACATCGTGAAAACGAGCCTCTGCCAGCGCAATGCCTTCGATAACATCGCGCTCGCTCACGTTGGCACTTTTGACACGATGCAAGTTGGCGCGCTGCCAAATGGAGTAACCGACCAGTTGCACCAAATAGGCATAGCCCTTCGTGGCCTTAGCGGCTCTCGACAGCAGATCGTCCTCTATGGTCAAACCAGTCGCTATAAAGCTATCGCCCATAGAGAGCGCTACCTCCACCTGGTTGATAGGCGCCAGATCTTCGGGGAGGGCACGACGCAAGAATGTAAGTGCCTTGCCGTTAATAAGATCCATAACACCAGCGGGCAATCCGGCAAATGCGAGAGCAATATCGACTTTCTCCCCTATTAGAAGCTGCACAGCAGAAGCAATAGCGCGCATATCGTCAATCGGGGCATCCTGCACCTCATCTATTGCAATAAACAGGCCCTTGGAAGACTTTGCGGCCGAGCCAAGCAACTTTCTAAGACTCGACTCTTTTGGCACAACGTCGAATTTAGCGGAAACAAAGCCGGCATTTACGCCGACTGAAGCATTGGTCGCAAGGGAGGATTCTGCAATCTGATCCTTCAGGTCCAGCAATAGGTTGGGACCAGCAGAAACAATAGCCGTCTTCCAGCCAAGCTCTCGTGCACGATCTCTAAGATCACAGAGCAAAACAGTTTTTCCGGAACCCCTTGGCCCGGCAACGCGCATGAGCCTCGCAGGTGCACCAATTCCCGAATTCAAACTCTCGGTAAACTCAAGGGCAATATCATCACGACCAATTATGCGCGGAGGCTCAGCGCCGGCAGTGGGACGAAACGGGTTATGGAATATTGTGGCGCTCACTTGTTTGCCTCTCAAGGAAATCGATTATCGGTCAATCTTAGCTTTATTAGTTTATCGCAACTATATCGGATTATATCGAGTTGTATAAGCCTGTACAAACTTATCGTAGAAGTATCGAGCCATCGTAATGTAAACTAACAAATAGCCTAAACGCTGCCTTCTTCCCAACTCATGGCGAAGTCAAGCTGAGGGCCTTCTAACAACCATTGTCTAAAGCGAGAAGTACTCACTCTCGGAAGACAAGTTAGGCCCCAACCATGGATCACCCGTCAAGAAAAACTCCGGCCAGCGCTGCGTGAACAGTGCCTGTTCGCGTTTCCAACGGCGCAGCTTCTCCTCGTTGGCCTCTTCCCTGCCGCGCGAGGTGAACTCGTAGTGGTACAGCTCGGCATAGGGCGTAAAGATGGTGCGGTAGCCAGCTTCCCGCACGCGCAGGCAAAAGTCAGCGTCGTTAAAACCGACGGCAAATTCCTCGTTGTAGCCGCCGACCTGCTCAAATACGTCGCGTCGCACCATCTGACAGGCACCTGTTACGGCGCTAAAGTTACCCGGACGTACGGCGCGGGCAAGATAGCCCTCGCGCTTTGCCGAGAAATCCTGGTTGGCATGGGCAAGTGCGCCACGCACACCAACCAATATGCCAGCGTGTTGCACCAGATGGTCGGCAAAGTAGAGTTTGGCGCCCACCACGCCCGCATCGGGACGCTGCAGATAGCCCATCATCTCTTCGATAAAATCGGGGCTTATGACCTCGGTATCGTTGTTGAGCAGCAGCAGATAGTCGCCCTTGGCATGCTCCACGCCAAAGTTAATGATCTGGGAGTAATTGAACTCACCCGGCCAGTACACAACGCGCGCGATACCCTTGCCTTCGGATGCCGCAGCCACGCGTTCCGGCAGGGTTTCGTAATACGCAAACGTCTCCGGGGCTTCGCTGTTGTTCTCCACCAAGACGATCTCGAAGTTGGCATACGTTGCCTTCTGAGCGATCGACATCACGCAGGCGTCGAGCGTCTCTACGTGGTCCTTGGTGGGAATCACAATGCTCACCAGCGGCGTAGGCTCCGGCAGTGCATAACGCATGCGATAGACAAACGGCGTCTCGGTCTCCTCGACCGTTCCGCAGATGCCCAGCGCGTTAAAGTGGCGCTGAAGCGCAAGGCGCCCGGCTTCAATAGCATACGGCTTGCTATCGGCAGAGCCATCGGCGGTCGATCCCGGATGCACACGCCAGTGATACAGCACATGCGCAACGTGCTCAAAGCGCACGCCAGCTGCAAGGCAGCGAAGCGTCAGGTCGTAATCCTGGGCGCCCGCAACGTCTTCTGGGGACGTGCCAATGCGATCGACGAGTGCCTTCTCCACCATCAGGAAATGCGTCACGCAGTTATGGCTATAGAGCAGGTCGGCGTTGAGCTTGGTCTTAAAGACCGGCTGACCCCACTCCCCCGTTTTCTGAAACATGTCCTCGTCACAGAACAGGACCTGGGGACGCTCGCCCTCGGCAGCCTTGTTCAGCGTGGCAACATAGTGGAATAACGCGTCCGGTTCCAGGATGTCATCGTGGTCCAAGAACGCGATGTAGTCGCCCGTCGCTTGCTCAATACCCGCGTTGGTGTTGACCACGATGCCGCCGTTGCCGGGCAGCCCAATGCGACGAACGCGCTCGTCATTGGCGTCCACCGCAAGGTCGGCCACCGCGTCCCATTCGGGCGAGGCGTCCATAAGCAGCAATTCCCAGTTGTCATAGCTCTGGGCTAGCACCGAGTCCAGCAGCTCGCGCAGGTAGACCCGATCAGTCTTGTAGCACGGCACCACAATGCTCACGAGCGGCCTATAGGCAAAGGCCGCCGAAGCGACACGTTGGCACGCCAAATCGCCCGGCTTTGCGCGATGTTGCTCAAACCAACGTCGATAAGCTGCGTCGTCTGCACGCGCGTCCTTCATGCGGTTCCAACTGTCATCGAACATGCCGTTGTACAGGCGACCATCCATGGCGCAAAACCCGCTCTGGATCTGCTCTGTGGGATCGCTCACAATCGCGACAAAATCTCGTATATCCTGAAGCACCTCTACGCTCAGATACGTTTTATTGACGCGGCAACCGTTGCGCTGCGGCACATCGACCTGCGATTCAAACACATGCACGGTGACACCAATGGCATTCATGTGCGTATCGAAAATCTGGAGCTCAGGTGCGCACTGGGGGTCTCCAGCCCAGGTAACCTCATAGCGCCACACCGCGCCGACGTCTGCCGGCAAATAGCGAATGGCATCGATCTCGTAGCGGCCGCAGTGTTCGCCATGCTGCGCATCGCGGATAAGCGCACACATCGCAGGCTTTGCTTTGTAGTTAATCTTGGATTCCAGCTTGGCCACGCGGCTATCGAGGCGAATGGAGCCAAGCTTTTGGCCACCGGACACAAATGCAGCGTCGATTGAGGAACCATCCAAAAACGGAAGCACCAAGACGGCGAGCTCGCGCTCGTAATCGGAAACGGAAGGGCAAAGCGCCAGCACACGGCCATGATCGACCGGGAGCACCAGCGACGGCACACAAGAACCGCTCGTAGTCGCATGGGCAAACGCCTGAGAGCCCTCCCGCTCAATAAGCGCGGCGACATCCTGACCGGCAAAACGAAGCAGCACAAACAGACGGCCCTGACTGCGGCAAAGTGCCAAACGCTTGATACTCATCTACACTTCTCGCTTTCCCAGGGCGTTCGCTGCCATGCGTTTGCAGGCACCCAGACGCCCAAACCTCAAGACGTCGTAATCGAACATGAGCTTTTTGCACCCACGGGCATTGGGGGCCTTGCTGATAAGCGCCGCACGCACCATAGCAGCAACAGAAGGAGCGCATTGTGCGAGCGCAGCATCGCTGCTCACGGCAGAACCGGCAAGCGCTGTGGCAACGGCAGCAAACACCTTGCCGCAGCCCGTACCCAGAAGCCTGAGCGCATCGTACAGCACAAGATCGCACAGGAAATATGCCAGGTCATCGGCGTGCTGAGCATCGAGACCGTCGCGCTGCCAGTCAGCCAGCACCGCGGAGTAAATCTTCACGTGCTCCAGCAGACGTGTCTCGTCGTCGTAGCGCATGGTGTCCATGAGCGAACCCTTGCGCGCCACGCGGTAGTCATACAGCTTGTTCGAGATAAGCGCGGTCTTATGCGAACGACCGTACACGGCAAAATCGAAGACCTGGTCCTCGCCATACTTAACGGTTTCGTCGAACACGATCCCGTTGCCCAGCAAAAACTCACGCTTGCAGGCGGTGCGCCATGCAAAGGGGCGAGACGCTTCCTTAAACAGCAGGTCAGAGCTATAGCCCACAAACGACACATCACGCGGGCTCAGCACATAGTTAAGCCACGGATACCCCGCCTCCAGCGGATACGGGTTCGCGCCAAAGGTCAAAACGTCGCAGTCCTCGCGCTCAAAGGCATCGACGATCACACGGCACGCATCGGGCGTAAAGCGGTCGTCGGAATCCAAGAACGCGACGATAGGCGCCGTGGACGCAGCGATGCCTGCATTACGCGCACTCGACAGGCCCCCGTTCTCCTTATCGACCAGCGTAAAGCGCGCGTCCTTTTCGCAATAGGCAGCCGCGATATCGCGCGAACCGTCCGGCGAGCCATCGTTGACCAGCACGCCCTCCCAATCGGGCATGTCCTGCGCAAGCAGGGAGTCCAGGCACCAAGCCAGGCACTCCTCCACTTTATAGATGGGAACAACAACGGAAATCTTGGGGGTAGCCATAGTCAAGTGCTCCTACCGTGCGACCGGAACGTCATCGGGGTGCGGGTTGTCGCCGTAGGTGCGCTGATACGTCAGTACACGCCAGACCAGCGGCAGACCGCCTATCTTAAAGTAATGCTTAAACGTATTGAGCTTGCCAGGCTTCTTAAAGTCAAAGCGCGAATCGATATAGGCACGGGGCGACTTGACCATCAGGCGCAAGTCGGTCTCGCCACGCGGGTCGAACAGCGACAGGTCAAAGCGACCGGCATCCCAATCGGCCTTGAGATCGGGTGAAGCCTTCTCCCAAAACTGCTCGCGTAGCTCATCGACCAGACGCTCATCATTCCAACGGTACGTATCGACCTTCATGCGCATTAAAATGCCCTGGAGCTGAGCCTTGAGCTCGGGACGCTCGTCCAAAAAACGTTGCATCTCGGCATATTCGTCGCACACGCAAAACACTTTGTTGGGCGAATTAACGGAGCTCTTCTCGTTATCCTGGCGATAGCACAAAATGGGAGCCGCAATAAACGCGGCACGCTCGGCGCAAGCCCAAACCTTAAAGTTAAAGCCTGCGTCCTGATACGAAGCTCCCGGCGTGGGAAGGAACCGAATCTGATTATCGTTGAGGAACTCGCGCCGATAGATAGCCGACCAAATGGAAGGTTTGCGGTAGAAGATGCCAGGGCGATCGACGGGGCGGTACGCGGCGCCCGTCATATGCTCGTCGATAATCCCAAACAGCTCACGGCACTCGCTGGGCGTGGACCAATACAGGTAAAAGTCGCCCTTCACCACATCGGCATGCTCAGCATCGGCCTTGGCGACCAGCTTTTGGAGCGAATCCTCAAACATAAAGTCGTCGGACTCAAGGATGCCCACGTACTCGCCGCGCGCCATCTCCAGGCCGCGGTTCATCGAGTCACCGTAGCCGCTGTTGGCCTTGTCGATCATCTTCACACGGGGGTCGCGCTCCATGTACTCGCGGATGATATCCGGCGAGCTATCGGTGGAGCCGTCGTTGATACAGATGATCTCGATGTCCTTGAGCGTCTGCGCCACGGCGGAATCGAGGCACTCGCGCAGGTAGCGCTCGACATTGCAAATGGGGACAAGCAGCGAAACTTTAGGGGTATCAGAGTTCTGCAAGAGAACCTCCTGTTGAATAGCGTGTAACAGGGTTATTTTAGCAGCCGAGTTGCGGCGGGCGGCAGCGCTTGGAATTAGATAAAGCGCTCCAGGCAGGCTTTGAGACCGCGAGTCGAAAGATAGAACAGCGTGGCGTCTGCCATCGTAACGCCCGAGGTCGCCGTAACGAGCTTGTGAGCAACACGGCGAACGGCGCCCTTAGCAGGCATATCCGCCCACTCCGTTCCCAAAAACGTCGTGAGGTCCATGTTGACGCGAGCCGCCACGCGATGGAAGTCATCGGCATCCAAGCGCGCCAGGTCGAACACAATGAGGTCCAAAAACCAAGTTATCAGCTCGCCGGGGCACAGGTCCAAAAGACCATAGCCCGCCCAGTCCTCCAAGACCCCCTCGAGCATTCTCATATGGGCATCGAGCTTTTTGGCGCGAGCCTCGACACTGTTGAACTCATGCGTCGCCGATTCGCTCTCCATCACGTAGTGGTAGAACTTGTCCGGCATGACGACGGTCTTACGGGCAAGCGCATAAGCCACAAATTGGAAGACGACGTCCTCGCCCAAAGCCAAACCGGGGGCGAAGCGAATGCCTTCGCGATTGAGCAGCTCGCGCGAAAAAGCCGCACGGCAGGCATAGGGCTGCGCATTCGAATGGAACAGCAGTTGGGGATCACGGGCGCCGAAGGTACCAGCTTTGGGGCTCATGAGTTGCTGGACGCGTTTGGGGGCAGCATCGGCAGGTTCACAGACGCCGCCAAAAACGGCGGCCTCGGCATCTGCAGATTCCATGGCATGCAGCACGCACTCGATCGTCTGGGCATCGATGTAATCGTCGGCGTCCACAAAAAAGACGGTCTCGCCCTCGGCGGCATCGATTCCGGCATTTCGAGCACACGAGACGCCCGCGTTTTCCTGGTCAATCACCAGTACGCGATCGTCGGCCTGCGCGATCCGGCGCAACACGTTCAACGAATCATCGGTCGAACCGTCGTTAACGCAGACAACCTGAATCGAGCGCTCGGACTGGGCCAACAGCGAATCGACGCATCGCTGAATGGAGCGCGCAGAGTTGTAAACAGGGACGACAATGGTAGCTTTAGGACACGAGGCCTCTCCCATGCCGACCTACCCCCTCAGCGATTCGATGAGGAAGGCGGCGACCACGCCTGGGCCTCCAACCGAGGCGTAATACTTAGCACGCCCCAATGCACCATCCGTCGCAAAACTCGGATGTTCGTCAACCCAGCCCTCAGGATCTTTGAGGATGGCAGCGAGATTCGCACGCTTCCACGGCTTGAGGTCGTCAAGCGAAAACTCCCCGGAGTCCAAGGCCGCCTGAAATTCCTTGGCCATCTGAACCAGGAACTCCTTATAGAACTTGGGCGCCAGGCGCACGTAGTTCCACATGTACGAATCGTACTTAATGAGCTGATTGAACTTGAGCATGCGCGCGACATCGCCGCTTGCGTGGCCGCGGGCATAATCCTCTCGAATCCAACGTTCAATCTCGGCATACTCGGTATTGACGCAAAAGACCTTAGCCGAAGAATTGACCGAGGAATTCTCGTTGTCCTGGCGATACGACAGCACGGCATCGTGCAGGTAAATAGCCTTATCGGCGCACGCGATCACCTTAAAGGCGAATGACGTGTCCTGAAAGGATGCCCCCGGAGTCGGCAAGAACTTGATGCCGTTGCGCTCAAGAAAATCGCGACGGTACACGGCCGACCAAATCGACGGCTTTTGCTTAAAGAACTGCGTCGTGTCGCTCGGGTGCACCGGCTTGTCGCAGTCCTTGGCCTTAAACATCTCGTGCAGCGAACGGCGCTCCTCGGGCTTAGACCAGTAGAAATCAAAGTTAGCCTTCGCAAAGTCGGCATTATTGCTATCGGCGGCCGAGACAAGCTTTTCGAGTGCGTCGGGCGCCATAAAGTCATCGGACTCCAAGATGCCAACGTACTTGCCACGCGCCATCTCCAGACCGTGGTTCATTGAGTCGCCGTAGCCGCTGTTGACCTTGTCGATCATCTCGACGCGCCCATCGCGCTCCATATACTCGCGGATAATCGCCGGCGAGTTGTCGGTCGACCCGTCGTTAATGCAGATGATCTCAATATCCTTGAGTGTCTGCGCCAGGGCGGAATCGAGGCACTCGCGCAGGTAGCGCTGAACATTGTAAATGGGAATAAGCAGCGACAGAACAGGGCTGCCAGAGGCGTTAGTAGACAAATGTGCTCCTTAGGAAATACCTGTCGTTTCATGGTATCAAAGGGTCAGCGCGCCAGCGGGCGTTTATATAATCTATGGAGCCTCTTGCGGGCAAAGCAGCCCCACGTCATGCGGCGGGCCCATGGCAGGTTCCTGCGTTTTATTCAAAGCTTGCCGCTAAGGTGCGCCGAGCCTTTACAATAGGACAGTCCCAAGGACGTATTCGATAGCTTCCGTGCAGCGCTCGCCCGCCGCGCGTGAAAGGATATATTGCCCCATGCCTTCAACCCTTCCCGCTCCCATCGACAAGCTCGCCATCGTCGTCGTAACGTACAAGCGCCAGGAACTCCTGGCCAACTTGTTCGACTCCATGACCGAGCTCACGGCAGCGCCCTGGCGCATCGTGATTGTCGATAACGAAAATTCGCGCGAGACCGAGGCCATGTGCTCCGCATTCAACGAGCGCCTGGCCAACCTGTGGGGCATCGACACCGAGCAACCCGACGCGCAGGGTGGCACCGACCGTGTCATCTACGCCCCGCAGCTCGAAAACGGCGGCGGTGCGGGCGGCTTCTCCGCCGGCACTAAATGCGCCTACGACCTGGGCGCCCAGTGGTTCTGGGTGATGGACGACGACGTGCTCGTCATCCCCGAAGGCATCGAGCGTCTTGCCAAGTGGACTGACCGCTACGATGTCATCCAGGGTTCGCGCCTGGACTTTGACGGCGGAGCCTTCTTTTGGCAGTACCAGCTCATCCTTTCACTCGGCATCCCTAACCCCATCGCCAAGTGGGACTTGGGCCCCGAGGGCTACCGTGCCATGAACCAACTGTGCTTTGAGGGCGGCATGTTCTCGCGCCGCGTGGTCGACAAGATTGGCCTGCCCGACGCGCGCTTCTTTATCTACGGCGACGATGCCTGCTACGGCTACGTAGCCAGCCAGCACTTCCCCGCCGCCGTTGTTGCCGACGTGGTGCTCAAGCGCGCCCGCGCCGTCTCTAACTGGGACATCGCCGGCAAGCGCCAGCTCAACTCTACGAGCGACACCAACCGCTACTACATCATGCGCAACCGCGGTTATCTGGCCCGCTACATGCAAATTTACGGCGACTATCATCCCGTGCTGTTCCGTCTGGGCAACGCCGCGACCTTCTGCAAGGAGTTCATTCGCCTGGCCGCCGTTGACAAGTGCTTTAAGACCGGTATTCCGGCGCTGCGCCGTGGCATGAAAGACGCCCGCAAGATCGTCAAGGACCCCGACTGGAAGCCCATGCCGCCCATGAAGGACACCGAGTAACGGAAGCCGGAAACACCTCGGCGCTCAAAGCCGCTGGCACACCGTAGCCACATGCTGCCCATCAAAACCGAACCCCCAGCGCATGCGACCCACGCCGGGGCGCGGTACACGGATTTCGTCGATGCCATCGCGCTCTATGTCGAGTAGCGACTGCACGGCCAGCAATTCCAGGCCCAACGCATCCACATCGGGGTCATACATCATATTGATCGTTATAAGCGGGCGCTCGTCCAGCATGCCAATCGTATCGGCTATGTCGAACACAGCGCCCGTAGGAAAAACCTGGATGTCCCAGCGACCCGCGCCACACTTTCGCCTCGAGGCAGGATTGGCATAGCCCGGCAAGCCAAAGAAGAGCCCCTGCAAGAGCAGATGATATGGCAGCGGCGCATCTGGGTCGGTCGCACCGATTCCCGCATCTCCTAGGATGCGGCTTAGCGCCCGCCTCACCGTATCCTCGTCCCCACGGCACAACCCGTCGCGAAACGCATCGACGTCTCGAATGTCTTCGGCAGCACACTCAAACCACTCAATAATCACTAGACGCAAGGCCTGGCGAAGCTCGTTATTGGGCAATCGCAAAGCACGGAGGCGATCATCATGCTCTGGCTTCTCAGTCATATCCGTCGTCAGGAAACCTGACAGATACAGCGCCGTCCACAAGCCATCATCAGGCGAGGCCTCTAGCCCCGCAGCGCCCAAACAAAGCGGGACCCCAACGCATCCATGGGCCTCGAGCAAATCAAACAAGACCGAAAGGCGGTCGAGATTCCACCCGGCAACTACCCTACTCAGGCAATCGGCATATCCATACAGATCGGCACGCACAGGCGCCGTGCAGCCTCGGCCCAGAAAACCGATCACACGCGCTGGACTCGAGCAATAGACCCTGCCAAACCGATACCCCTCGAGCCATTCACGCGCATCATCCAGGTATTCCTCGCGCCCAGCATGATTCAAAAGAGCCTGGACCTCGGCATCCGAAAAGCCGAACCAACGGTCACACCAGGTCGAAAGCGGCGTCGTCAGACAATACGAGCAGCCGTGCAAAGAAAGCGCCGCTTCAGCAGGTCCGGGACGCTCCCCCATCAAACACGTCAGCCGCAACGAATCGCCCGCAGTGGCAATGGCCTCGAATAGCACGCGATCAAATAGATCCGCCGAATCGGCGCCGGAAGCGCCCCTTGCGCTCATACGGCCCAACCACGCCACGTCGTACCCATCAACGAGCAATACGACCTGCTCATCGCAGGCAATCTCCAGCAGCTCTATGAGCACGCCGAGCACCGAGTCAACCTCGTCCGCGCTCGCCACGCCACGCGCGACGCGTTCGATGTGACGCACCTTATCTCGAGCTAAATCCGGAGCCTCCAAGAGCGCCAACAAGCGAGCGCACTCGCCCGAAAGGGCATCGCGCACGACGCCGGCAACAGCGGGGCCACGCTTCGTAGCGCCAGAAAAGTCCAGCGATATCACCGGATAGCAAGCATACTCATCCCGATAGCGCCCGCCGTCTGCATCCCAAATCTGAGCATCGGCAAACAAACGCTGACCAGAGCGACCGACCGCTGGACGCTCCAGAAAAGCCTTGAGCATCGACAAGTTCATGCTCTTGCCAAAACCCTCGGGTCGACAGCACACCACAACGGACGCGTCGCAGTCCAACACATCGGCAATAAACATGGTCTTGTCAACCAGCACGCAGCAACCAAGGGCCTCCGCATAGCCGTGTATGCCAATGGGCAAAACCGCATCGTCGGCACAGCCGATCAAGCGCACGCCAAAGCCAGCAGCACAATCAACATTTGCCTGTTCAGACACCAAAACGTTCCCCCTAAATCGCAGCACGATGCCAATTGTAATGACCGCATCGCATGTACCGATGTCGCCGCGCGAACATATCGGGCAACGGTAGTAACAAGAGGTGTGAGGGGGCACAACTAATCGTTGCACAACAAAACGGGGCCCGACGCATTCGCACCGGACCCCGTCCCGATTCTTTAGTTATCTGGCAACCGAGAGGCTACTCCTCCGAGCCGTCCTCCCCAGAAGCCTTCTTCTGCTGATCGAGCTTATGCTTACCACTTACGATAGACGTAGCGCCCAGTGTGGCCAAGCTCGCGCTGGCAAGGCTCGCCATCACAATCAGATCGCCCGTCTTGGGCATGTTGCCGCCCGAAGACTTGGTAGTTGTAGTCGTCGTGGTCGTGGTGGTCACCGTCTTGGAGTCATTTTGCTCTTGGACCTGGTTGTCAGCACCGCTCTTGTCGTCGTCTTCGGGCTGTTTCTTTTCGCCCTCGGTCTTGCTCTCGTCCTTCTTCTGTTCGGACTTGTCGCCCTTCTCCTCAGAGCTAGAACCCTTATCGGATTCGGTCTTCTCGGAAGCTTTGTCCTTGGAGTCGTCCCTTGCGGCCTCGGTCTTTTCCGTGGAACCCTGATCAGAGTTGTCCTTGTTCTGGGCCGAGCCGTTATTGACGCCAGCCATCAGCGAAGAACCCAGCGTAGAACCAAGCTGCTCGGAGAAAGAAGGCTTCTTGTCCGGCGAAGCAACGGGAGCGTCCGGCGCCTTATTCGAGTCGTCCTTGGAAGCATCGGAATCAGGGGTCGTGTCAGAGCCGGAGCCGTTGTTAGAGCCGGTGTCAACGGACGAATCGCTCGAGCCGGTGGATGAGTTAGAGGTGTCAGCGTCGGTCGAACCAGAAGCGTCGCTGTCCGTATTGCCGGCAGAGCTTGAAGACGAATCGCCCGCAGCAGAGCCGTTCGAATTGGAGCCGTTCGAGGTAGAGCCGTCGTTGGTAGTGCCACCAGCAGAGCCATTACCGTCAGCATCGGTCGAGGGCGCATCCATCCTGTCATCGTTGGCATCGCCACTCGAGTCGTCATTCGAATCAGGTGTCGGCGAGGGCGCCGGTGTGGGCTCGGGCTGCACGGGCGTCGCAGCGGCTGCCTCGTCCTCGGCGATATAAGCCAAGCAGTCCTTCAGCTCATTCTTATAACGATTCTTCCAGCCCTCATGATACTGGGGCTGACTCGAAAACTTAGTAGCGACATTGTTGACTACACTATTGGAGAGCGCCGTCACAAACTCGCGGTCGGACATATCGTTGGAAAGATTCGCCCAGCGGAAAAAGTCCCTGCAGCCACCGGTGCCGCACATGTTGGTAATGCTCCACACCATGCCTTTGACGCAATCGGCGCGGCCCGAAATATCAATACCCAGGCCGCTCTTGAGCCACGCCTCGGTCACCGCATAGTACGAGTTGTACGCATACGCATCCTGCAGAGCCGAAAAATCAGCAGGATCGGTGTTATAGGCACCCTGGAAGGCCTCCTGTGCAATACGGCCCAGCTCAGTAAGCTGGCCGTTCTCGTACATGGCATTGCTCGCGTTGGAAATCTCGCTGCCGCGATCAATCGCATCCTTGAGCATGCTGTATTTTTCGGGGCTGTAGTTGTAGACCTGCTTCATAAACGGAATGAGCGACCAACGGCGGTCGAACTGGTAATAGCCCAGCGCGTTGTAGCCGTCACCATACGAAAAGCCCTGGTTATAGTTGCCATGGCTCTCATATTTGGTGAAGTACTTCATCTCGGGAGTCACGTTGACAAACGAAACGCCCTGGACCGACCTCAGCACGCCCGAGAAGGACTGCTGGGTGTAGAGACCCTTATCGATATCGGTGGCATCCGAGGCAACGCCCGGCGTGGGCTCCTCGGCAGCGGCGGGTGCCGGCGCGGAAACGGCGCCAAACGAAAGCGCCAGCGTCAGGCCCGCGACAATAGCAGAATGCTTGGGCTGCATAAGATCCTCCCTGCATTGGTGTAGTTAAAGTTCAGTTTGCAAAGATAAAAGTAAGTATTGCAGCTCGCCCGTTGTTACACAACAACCCCTCGGTAAACGGCAACAACCTTCCGCGAAATCTTAAGGAATTGCGCTCAACCTACAGCTTAATGTCAAAGTTGATTTCGGGGACGGCGGCCAGGTCGGCCAACGTCACGCCGTCGACGTACTTTTCGATCACGTCGTCCAGGCCGCGCCAGAACTTGACGGTCGAGCACAAATCGCTGCGGGTGCAGCTGTTGTCGATGCCGTCGCACGCCACGGGCGCCGTGCTGCCCTCGACGGCGCGCAGGATGTCGCCGGCACGCACCTCGGCTGGATCCTTGGCCATCATGTAGCCGCCGCCCTTGCCGCGCACGCTCTTAAGCAGGCCCGCCTTCATAAGCGGACGAACCAGCTGCTCCAAATACTTTTGTGAGATATGCTCGCGGTCGGCAACCTCGCGCAGGGCAATCTTGCCCTCGGCGTCGCCCAGCGCCGCGATATAGATCATCAGCCGGAGGGCATAGCGGCCCTTGGAAGAAATGAGCATACCTACCCTCCCATCACATCTGGGACAACATAACCAGGTCTGTTTGTCCCAAATTTTAAGTAAGTGGGACAAACAAACCTTGTTATTTTGTCCCACATCTAGAAAAGTCGAGTGGATTAGTCGGGTTTTCCCTTGACTAACGCCGAACCCATAGTAACTTTATTCCGAGAAGATTCCTAGGGTTTAGTACACCTATGAGTACACCATATACAGAGAGGGACAGCATGAGCGCAAATCCGCTGCTTTCCATCGAAGGTCTGACCGCCTCCGTGGACGAGAAGACCATCCTCCACAACGTCAACCTCAACGTCGCCGCCGGCGAGACCCACGTGCTGATGGGACCCAACGGCGCCGGCAAGTCCACCCTCGGCCACCTGGTCATGGGCGACCCCATCTACACGGTCAACGACGGCCGCATCGTCTTTGATGGCCAGGACATCACCGAGCTCACCACCGACAAGCGCTCGCGCGCCGGCCTGTTCCTGAGCTTCCAGGCCCCGGTCGAGATTCCGGGCGTGCCGCTGTCGAGCTTTTTGCGCGCCAGCATCGCCGGCCGCCCCGGCCTGGAGATGAAGGGCAAGGAGTTCCGCCGTCGCGTCAAGGAACTCGCGGCCGAGCTCAACATGGATACCGCATACCTCAACCGTGAGCTGGGCGTGGGCTTCTCGGGCGGCGAGAAGAAGAAGGTCGAGATGCTCCAGCTTTTGCTGCTGCAGCCCAAGCTCGCCATCCTGGACGAGACTGACTCCGGCCTGGACGTCGACGCCCTTTCCACCGTCAGCCATGGCATGGACGCCTACCGCAAGAGCTGCGACGGCTCCATGCTCATCATCACGCACAACACGCGCATCCTGGAGCACCTGGATGTCGACCGCGTCCACGTTATGGTCAAGGGCCACATCGTACGCGAGGACGACGCCTCGCTGATCCCCTGGATCGACAAGAACGGCTTTGAGACCTTCGAGCGCGAGGCCGCCGAGCAGCGCGCCCAGGCCGAGTCCGCCGCTGCCGAGCAGCAGGCGTAAAGGGGCGACGCAATGACCAAGAACCGCACCGAGGTCGCGGACATCGACCGCAGCCTCTACGACTTCACCTATGGCGAGGAGGGATTCGAGCGCCTCGACGCCGGTATCACGCCCGACATCGTGCGCGAGATCAGCGCAAAGAAGGACGAGCCGCAGTGGATGCTCGACCTGCGCTTAAAGTCCCTCGAGATCTTCAATCGTTTCCCCGACCCGACGTGGGGCCCCTCCATCGAGGGCCTGGACATGGACAACATCGTCACCTACGTCAAGCCCAACACCGACCAAAAGCACGACTGGGAGTCGGTGCCCGACGACATCAAGAACACCTTTGAGCGCCTGGGCATCCCCGAGGCCGAGCGCAGCTACCTGGCGGGCGTCGGCGCGCAGTACGACTCCGAGCTGGTCTACCACAACATGCAGGACACCGCGTCCAAGATGGGCATCGTCTACTCCGGCATCGAGGAGGCCCTGCACGACCCGCAGTGGGAACCGCTCATCCACGAGAAGTTTATGACGCTCATCCCGCCCACCGACCACAAGTTTGCGGCCCTGCACGGCGCCGTATGGTCGGGCGGCTCGTTTGTCTACGTGCCCAAGGGCACCAAGCTCGACTTCCCGCTGCAGAGCTACTTCCGTCTTAACGCCAAGGGCGCCGGCCAGTTTGAGCACACGCTCATCATCGTCGAGGACGACGCCGACCTGCACTTTATCGAGGGTTGCTCCGCGCCCAAGTACAACGTAGCCAACCTCCACGCCGGCGCCGTCGAGCTCTTTGTGGGCAAACGCGCACACCTGCGCTACTCGACCATCGAGAACTGGTCCAAGAACATGTACAACCTCAACACCAAGCGTGCGCGCGTGGACGAGGACGGCGACATCGAGTGGATCAGTGGCTCCTTCGGCAGCCACGTGGGCTACCTCTATCCCATGAGCGTGCTCAACGGCCGCCGCGCCCGTTCGAGCTTTACCGGCATCACCTTTGCCGGCGCCGGCCAGAACCTCGATACCGGCTGCAAGGTCGTACTCAACGCGCCCGAGGCCTCGGCAACCGTCGAGACCAAGGGCATCTCCAAGAGCGGCGGCATCCAGACCTTCCGCAGCTCCATCGTGGCCACGCCCAAGGCCGAGGGTTCCAAGGCAACCGTGAGCTGCCAGTCGCTCATGCTCGACGACCAGAGCCGCTCCGACACCATCCCCGCCATGGACATCCGCGCCAAGAATGTCGACATCGGCCACGAGGCCACCATCGGTCGTATCGGCGACGACAAGGTGTTCTACCTGATGAGCCGCGGCATCTCGGAGGAAGAGGCCCGCACCATGATCGTCAACGGCTTTGCCAACCCGGTCTCCAAGGAGTTGCCGCTGGAGTACGCCGTCGAGATGAACAACCTGATCAAGCTCGAGATGGAAGGAGCGATCGGATAATGAATCAGACCACGATCACCGCTGCTACCACCCTTGAGCAGGTCAACGCTATGCCGGCCGCCACTTGGGGTTGGCTGAAGATGAATCAGACCAAGCTCGAGCTCTCTGACGAGCTTGCTGCCGCTCCCGCCGAGACCGTTAAGGTTGAGGGCTTGGACGAGCAGTTTGCTGGCGTGGCAGACGCGTTCGACGCCGCCATGGACGCCATGGCCGAGCGCTTCCCCGAGCGCCGCGCCTCCGCGCCCGGCGATGCCGCCGACCGCGCCCGCATCACGCCCGAGACCGAGCTCGACGTGCCCGCCACCTCCGTCTACCAGGCCGGTGCCATTAAGCTGGAGGAGGGGCTCTCCCCCGCTGAGGCCTTCGAGACTGGCATGGGCGAGGCTGCCTACACCTACCTGGCCGACCACGCCACCAAGCGCGTCTTCATCGATGTGCCCGCATACAAGCACGCCACGGTTACCGTGCGTGTGAGCGGTGTCGATGCCGCCGCGGCCATCGCCGCCATCGACGTCGTCGCCCGCCCGCAGGCAACGCTCGACCTGCAGATCGCCCTGGACTCCCCCGTTGCCGGCGAGGGCGTCGTGGGATCCGTGCTGCGCGTGTGCGCCCACGAGTACGCCACCGTCAACGTGACCTGCACGCAGACGCTCGACGATAGCTGGATCGCGCTCGACGACACCGGCCTGTTCCTGGACGAGGGCGCGCGCGTCAACGTGCAGCACACCGTCCTGGGTGCCGGCGCCAGCGCCACCGGCCTTGCCGGCGACCTGCTGGGCGATACCGCCAAGGTCACCATCGATACTGACTACCTGGGCGCCCGCGAGCAGGTGCGCGACTTTAACTACGAGCTGCGCCACCGCGGTCGCAAGACCGAGTGCGAGATCGACGCCAACGGCGTGCTGACCGGCACGTCCAAGAAGGTCTACCGCGGCACCATCGACCTCGTGCACGGTTGCAAGGGTGCAACCGGCACCGAGCGCGAGACGGTGCTTTTGGCCAACAAGGGCGTCGACAACAAGACCGTTCCCGTCATTCTCTGCGACGAGGACGACGTCGCCGGCAACCACGGAGCCACCATCGGCCACGTCCGCGACGAGCAGCTGTTCTATCTCGCCTGCCGCGGCCTTGACCAAAATGCCGCCGAGGACCTGTTCATCCGCGCCAAGCTGGAGGACGCCGCGCTTTCCGCGACCGACGAGCGCACCCGCGCCGCCGTCGTCCGCTTGGGCAACAACCTGATCGACAACTTTGAAGAGGAGCTCGCATGATCGACACCGAGCACGTTAAATGCGATACCTGCACTGCCCCCGAGCCCATGGAGCTCGACGCCAGCGACGAGGCTTCGCGCGGCTGGCCCACCGTAGACATCGAGACCAACCCCTACAAGGCGCAGTTCCCGCTCTTCCAGCAGCACCCCGAGATCGCCTTCCTCGATAGCGCCGCCACCGCGCAGCGCCCTGCCTGTGTGCTCGACGCCGAGCGCGACTTCTATCAGCGCATGAACGCCAACCCCCTGCGCGGCCTGTACTCGCTGTCCGTCGAGGCAACCGACGCCATCGCGAAGGTCCGCCAGCAGATCGCCGACCTCATCGGCGCCTCACAGGCCAACGAGGTCGTCTTCACCCGCAACACGAGCGAGTCGCTCAACCTGGTCGCCAAGAGCTTTGCACCCACGGTGCTCGAGCCCGGTGACGAGGTCGTCATCACCATCATGGAGCACCACTCCAACCTGATTCCGTGGCAGCAGGTCTGCCGCGAGACCGGCGCCAAGCTCGTCTACCTCTACCCCACCAAGACCGGTCAACTCACCACCGAGGAGGTTCTGTCCAAGGTGGGCCCCAAGACCAAAATCTTGGCCGTGGGTCAGGTGTCTAACGTGCTGGGCGTCGAGAACCCGGTCAAGAATCTCGGCAAGCTCGTGCACAAGTACGGCGGCTATCTGGTCGTCGACGGCGCGCAGTCGCTGCCGCACATGCCGGTCGATGTGGCCGATCTGGGCGCCGATTTCTTTGCCTTTAGCGCGCACAAGGCCATGGGCCCCATGGGCATCGGCGTGCTGTGGGGCAAGATGGACCTGCTCAACGCCATGCCGCCCATGCTCACCGGCGGCGAAATGATCGACTCTGTCACCGAGCAGGAAGCCGTCTGGGCGCCCGTCCCCGAGAAGTTCGAGGCCGGCACGCAGGACGCCGCCGGCATCTTCGCCACGGGCGCCGCCCTTGATTACCTGGTCAACACGGTGGGTTACGAGAACATCCAGGCCCGCGAGCAGGCACTCGTCCACTACCTGATGGGCGAGCTCATGCAGCTCGACTTTGTCCAGATCATCGGCTCCATCTATTGGGACAACCACCACGGCGTTGTGAGCTTTAACGTCAAGGGCATCCACCCGCACGACGTCGCGAGCATCATGGACATGGACGGCGTCTGCATTCGCGCCGGCCACCACTGTGCACAGCCGCTGCTTACCTGGCTGGGTGTCGAAAACCTTGCTTGTTGCCGCGCCAGCGTGGCCTTCTACAACGACAAGGCCGACATCGACAAGTTCATCGCCGGCCTGCATCACGTTTGGAGCACGTTCAATGGGTAATCTGTACACCTCCACCACATTTATGGAGCACAACTCGCACCCCGACTATAAGTACGAGATGGATGCTCCCACGCACGAGCACGACGGCATCAACCCCAGCTGCGGCGACGAGCTCACCCTGCAGCTGCGCGTCGAGAACGGCGTGATCGAGGAGGCCTCCTTTACCGGCCACGGCTGCGCCATCAGTCAGGCCAGTGCCGACATCATGGCCGACCTCATCACCGGCGAGACCGTCGAGGAAGCTCACCGCCTGGCAGAGCTCTTCCTCGCCATGATCCGCGGCGAGCAGCTCTCCGAGGAGGACCTGGAAGACCTGGACGAAGCCGCCCAGCTCCAGGACATCTCGCACATGCCCGCCCGCGTCAAATGCGCCGAGCTCGCCTGGCGCACCCTCGACGGCATGCTCGAGGGGCAAACAAACCAGTAGTTTATGCCCCGAATCCAAGGTTTTTGATTGCCGAGCCGCCCGATACGGGCGGCTCTGTTTTTACCTAATGAGCGCGAACGCACAAAGTCCGCGCGTCCGGCGCCCCGTCTGGCATTTGCCACGCAGCCAGACACGAACACGGGCGTTTTCCACAGCACCAAAGGCCTGCGGCAGGACCCCGGGCCCGCCAAGCAATGCGCCAAGCCCCGTTCTGCGAAGCTCCGACTCGCTTCGCGCCTACCGCAGGCGGGTCCCATAGGGAGCGGCGTGCATTTTTGCGAGTATTCAGCACGCCAAGCTGTGTGTATACGCATCGAAAGCGTTAATCAACGTCTTTAGGCGCATATATATTGTGTTTTAGAACAAGCATCGCGGTCTGACGGGACGCAGGCACGTGCTTCGGGGGCGCAACGGCGGGGATCAATAGCTTCGGAACCCGTATGTTGCAAGATTGCAGCGGTGCCGACAGCACTACGATGCTGAAAACTCCGTTTTTTGCACGGCGCAGACGGGGGTAGGCACGGGCAAACCCGGACTGAGTCGTTAATTTATGCAAGATGGCGATTGTTCTATGCATATTAAGAAGTGCAGTTACCGTACCAAGCTTTTGAACGCTGGTTGCGGCGTATGGACGATCCCAGCTGCGGTGAACAGGCGACCTTACATCACGTTTCCGCCAGCCCGCATCGCCGTTCGCGCGCGGGCGCGCACGATACGAGAGACGGTACTTTTGCCAATCCCGGTATACCGCTCAATCTGGCGCACCGTAAAACCGGCATCGTGCAATCCAAAAATAACGGTATCGCGCTGCGCAGGCGGTGCGTCTTTAACCCCATGGAGCGGAGCCCCGAGGCTTTTCGCCAACTTGTCGGCAAAGGCGTGGCGTTCCCACTCTGTCTCTTTCATATCGCGCAGCGCCGGTTCGCCGCCGTCGGGCGTCGAAAGCGAATAGGCAATAAAGCCCTCGGCAGAACCAAAAAGCTCAAGCACACAAGAAGGATCAGAAAATCCCCTCGCGACATCGGCCGCGTCACCGTCGTAAGCGCACAAATGCTCCGGAAAGCTGCTCCAGGGATAACGCTCAATGAGACTGATGCCCGCCTCCTGCGGATCGGCGTGAACGGAGCGAATAGCCTCCATCACCTGCCAGTCGGTATCGAGCGAGCGCCGGTCAAAACGGTTCTGGAACAGATGCCCTGTGCGCCCCGTGCGTTTATTGAACCGCCGCGCGTACGTCAAAAGCAGCCGGTGCATCGCCGCGCTCATCGCGTCCTCGTAATCTGCAAGCACCAGACGCACGTGATTGCCCATAAGGCACCAGGCGATAACCGTCACGCCCGCCTTGCGGCAGCACTCACGCATCAGCTCCAAGAACTCCCACCGGTCTTCATCGCCCTCAAAGATGAGCTGCTTGCCCGTACCGCGGGCACAGACATGGTAAAAGCCGGTAACCGTTCTCCAAACGCGCTGCATGGCGCTCCCTTCGCCGGGATCTGCTTGCCATCCAATACAGCACGATTGAAGCGTGCCATCAAAACATTCACGCAAAACAATTCGCTCGCGCGGCCAAAGGCAGTAAACAGGCGGCGAACGGCACCGTTGCAACAGGTCAACCCCTGCAACGCTTACAAAAGCTGACCAAAAGCTTGCCCAAGACGGACCCCCTCTACGGAAGTGCACGACCACAGAATATAGAGTTAAACCGTTTCAATTGAAAGTTCCGCGCATCTCGCTACGAAAACTGAGCCGTTCGCCGAATATTCCGTGCATTTCGCGGTATTATAGGGGCTGCATGTCATGTCCCTTTCGAAGGGTCGCCCGGCAATCGCCAGCCACGGCCCCCAGACGGGACGCCAACACGATAGAGAGGAGAGGCATGCAGTACTCACAGGAAGTGGAGAACATGTGCCCCGTTGCCAAGGGTGCATACCACGGCCCCGCACCCATCCCCGAGGAGGGCAAGTGGGTCCAGGCTAAGGAGATTTCCGACATCTCCGGTCTTACGCACGGTGTGGGTTGGTGCGCACCTCAGCAGGGCGCCTGCAAGCTCACGCTGAACGTCAAGGACGGCATCATCGAGGAGGCCCTCGTTGAGACCATCGGCTGCTCGGGCATGACCCACTCTGCCGCCATGGCTTCCGAGATCCTTCCCGGTAAGACCATCCTCGAGGCCCTCAACACCGACCTCGTCTGCGACGCCATCAACGTTGCTATGCGCGAGATCTTCCTGCAGATCGTTTACGGCCGCAGCCAGACCGCGTTCTCCGAGGGCGGCCTGCCCGTGGGCGCCTCCCTCGACGACCTCGGCAAGGGCCTTCGCTCTCAGGTCGGCACCATGTTCGGCACCAAGGCCAAGGGCGCTCGTTACCTCGAGCTCGCTCAGGGCTACGTCACCCGCATGGCTCTCAACGACAAGAACGAGATCGTCGCATTCGAGTTCCTGAACCTCGGCAAGTTCACCGACGCCGTCAAGGCCGGCAAGACCCCCGAGGAGGCCATCGCTGGCGCTATGGGCCACTATGGTCAGTGGGAGAACGCTGCCAAGTACATCGACCCGCGCACCGACGAGGAGACTCACTCCGTCGCCAGCGTGTTCCCGGTTCACGAGTAGAAAGGGAGGGAAATAACTATGACTGTTACGTTCGAAGGTTACGAGCGCCGCGCTGACAAGATCAACAAGTGCCTCGCCGACAACGGCATCGCCTCCCTCGAGGAAGCTCTGCAGATCTGCACCGACAAGGGCTTCAACCCGCGTGAGATCGTCAACAACACCCAGTCCATCGCCTTCCAGAACGCCGAGTGGGCCTACACCCTCGGTTGCGCTCTCGCTGTCAAGCGTGGCGCCAAGTCCGCTTCTGAGGCTGCCGCCATCATCGGCGAGGGCATCCAGGCCTTCACCGTTCCCGGCTCCGTCGCCGAGGACCGCAAGGTCGGTCTGGGCCACGGCAACCTGGGCGCTATGCTGCTCTCCGACGACACCGAGTGCTTCGCCTTCCTGGCCGGTCACGAGTCCTTCGCTGCCGCTGAGGGTGCTATCGGCCTGGCTCTAAACGCCAACAAGGCTCGCAAGAAGCCGCTGCGCGTCATCCTCAACGGTCTGGGCAAGGACGCTGCTCAGATCATCGCTCGCATCAACGGCTTCACCTACGTGAAGACCCAGTTCGACTACTTCACGGGCGAGCTCAAGGTCGTCGAGACCATCCCCTACTCCGATGGTCCCCGCGCCGCCGTCAACTGCTACGGCGCCGACGACGTCCGCGAGGGCGTTGCCATCATGTGGCACGAGAACGTCGACATCTCGATCACCGGTAACTCCACCAACCCCACGCGCTTCCAGCACCCCGTCGCTGGCACCTACAAGAAGGAGCGCCTCGAGGCTGGCAAGAAGTACTTCTCCGTCGCTTCTGGTGGCGGCACTGGTCGTACCCTGCACCCGGACAACATGGGCGCCGGCCCTGCCTCTTACGGCATGACCGACACCATGGGCCGTATGCACTCCGACGCCCAGTTCGCCGGTTCTTCCTCCGTGCCTGCGCACGTTGACATGATGGGTCTCATCGGCATGGGCAACAACCCCATGGTCGGTGCCACCGTCGCCTGCGCTGTCGCCGTCGAGGAGGCCCTCAAGGCCTAATCGCGCCCGCGCGATGCTCATATAGTTGAGCTTTGGAGCCGCTACCCACCCAGGTAGCGGCTCTTTTTGTTTGCGCTGTCGCAGGGTAGCTAATGCCGATATATCAGTTGGGGCGAAATACAAGATGTGATGAGATGGAGCGTCAGAGCGTCCATGACGCCCACCTGCCATATTTGCCCTTTACCGATTTGCCGAGTCTTTGCGGCCCCATTGCCGATCACCCGTGCGACAATGCGCCGGACGAGAAAGGAATCCGATGGAATCGACTGATGTACTGGTAATTGGATCTGGCATTGCGGGCCTTTGCGCCGCCATCGAAGCGGCACGCACGGGTGCAACCGTCACTGTGGCAAGCGCCGGCAAGACTATGAGTGGATCGAGCTTCTTCCCCGGAACCTGGGGCCTAGGGCTTATCGGACCCGTTAACGAAGACGACGAGCAGGACCTCATCGACACCATCCTGGCCGTCGGCGGCGGCGTTGCCGACCCCGAACTCGTCCAAGCGTTCGTCCACGGCATTCCCCAAGCGATTGACTGGCTCGAGCAAGACCTGGGCGTTGAGCTCCAGCGTCCGCAAAGCGCCGAGAGTGCTCAGCAAAAGCAATTTATCCCCTGCTTTGACCACAAGACGCGCATGTGGCGCGGCCTCACCCGCAAGCCCCTTGAGGACGCTCTGACGACCCGGATCGAGTCGCTCGGCATTCGCCTGCTCCCCCGCCATGAGCTTATCGACCTTGTTGAGGACACGAACGGCAGAATAACCGGAACCGTGCTCTACGACCTCACCGAAAATCGAATCGTGCCCTTTGCTGCCAAGGCCACGATCATCGCAGCCGGTGGCACAGGCGGCCTGTTCGAGCGCAGCCTTACGTCGGCTGATGTGCTCAGCTCCTCGCAGGCCATCGCGCTGGCGCATGGCGCAACAATTACTAATATAGAGTTCATGCAGATGATGCCCGGCTTCATCGAGCCCAAGCGTAACTTGGTCTTCAACGAAAAAACCTGGCGCTACGTACATGTAGACCAGCCGGCAGATATTGCCGACGACAAGCTGGACGACCTGCTCGAGCAGCGCTCTGGATATGGTCCTTTCACGTCACGCTTGGCCTCCCGCGCTATCGATCTCGTCATCGATCAGGCAGGTGTCGAAGGCCTGGCACTCCACTACGACTTCCCCCGCGAGGATGTCCCAGAGTTTGTGCAGACCTTTGCCACCTGGCTGCAAGACGAGCACGGCATCGCGCCGACCGACGAGATGCGCGTTGCGATGTATGCCCACGCTGCTAACGGCGGCATCAAGATCGATAAGACCGCGCACACGGGCGTTGAGGGCCTCTACGCTTGCGGCGAGGCGACAGGCGGCATGCACGGCGCCGACCGCATTGGTGGCTTGTCAAGCGCCAACGGCATCGTATTCGGACGTATCGCGGGCGCATCGGCAGCCCTCACAGCGCAGAAAGAGCCTGAAGCGGCCCTGAAGACGGATATCACCCTCCCCCAGTACGGCATTGCCACAACAGATGCCGATCGCCTGACACACAGCCTTAGGCACACGATGAGCACCTATTGCATGATCAACAGGACCGAAACAGGCCTATCCGAGGCCCTGCAACAGCTTGAAAGCCTGCAAGACAAGGCCATGGCGCTGAGCAAGCCGCATGCCGATGACAGCGAGATCGCAGCCCTCGCCCGCCTGCAGTCGCAGATTCAGCTGTCGACGGAGATGGTCAAAGCCATGCGTAAGCGGTCCGAAAGTCTCGGATCGCACTATCGAGCGGATTAAACCGGACACCTATCTAAAGCAGAACACAATCAATCGATATCCATGGGCCCCGTGAGCTTGAAGCAGCACGGGGCCCATTCGTGTCCGCACGACAGCGTATTCTTATTCTGAATATAGAGCGGGCAAAGCCCGCATAGAAAATAGACCAGCGAGGAGGAGATATGGACAGCAGGGATATCGAGAAATGGCGTGTCGAACTTGACAGCTACGCCCATGTGGAAGACGGCGTTGAGTATTGGCTCGCACGCGATTTAATGGAACCCATGGGGTACACTCGATGGGAGAACTTCGCCGAAGTTGTTAAGAGGGCAAAAGTCTCGTGCGAAACAAACAAAACTCCAGTTGATTCCCATTTTCGTGACACCACGAAAATGGTAACTGCCGGTGTCGCCGCTCGCGCGGTTAAAGACTACAAACTTACGCGCTATGCATGCTATTTAATCGCACAGAACGGAGATTCAAACAAGCCAGAGATCGCGCTCGCCCAGGCATACTTTGCCGTGCAGACGCGCCGCCAAGAGCTCATAGAGCAGCGCTTCGCAGAGATTCAGCGCTTGCAGGCGCGCCACTCGCTATCCGATTCAGAGAAACAGCTCTCGGGTATTGCGTTCAAACGCGGCGTGGACTCCAAAGGATTCGCGATCATCAAGTCGAAGGGCGATGAGGCGTTATTCGGCGGCAGAAGCACGGCGGAAATGAAGCAGCAGCTCGGCGTACCCAAGAGCGCGGCATTGGCGGACAGGTTAGCCGATGTCCTCATCAAAGCAAAGGACCTCACGAACTCGATGACGGCCTTCAACGCCGAGGAACACGACTTGTACGGTCTGGACCAGATCAAACAAGAACACGTCGAGAACAACACGAGCGTGCGTGGCAGCCTCATCGACCGCGGAATTGTTCCCGAGAACCTACCGCCTGCCGAGGATACAAAAAAGCTCGAGCGTCGCGTGAAGGCAGACGAGAAGAAACTCAAGGAGGGTACTGACGGTTTCACCGATCCCCAGGGTAGACTCAATCTGTGAAAGCGGCCGCGCCCTTTCGGGTTCGACCCCATGCGAGGTTAACAAAAAAGCGACCAGCCTAAGCCAGTCGCTTTAACATGCTTTGGGTGGGCCGTCAGGGGGTCAGCCTGCTGTGCAGGCGGTCGCTGCGGCGCTTCGCGCCTTGCGCGCTGCGCTGGCAAATGCTTACGCATTTCCTCAGCTCCGCGCCCCGACGGGTTCGACCCGATGCGAGGTTAACAAAAAAGCGACCAGCCTAAGCCAGTCGCTTTAACATGCTTTGGTGGGCCGTCAGGGGGTCGAACCCTGGACCTTGGGATTAAGAGTCTCAAACGTGACGTTTTAGCACGCGCTGCATCTGCAAAGTTGCTGGTACCGATGCTCTCGCCAGCTCCGCACGCACTGAAACTGCATTGGAGAACGGTTATTAACGGATATGCGGCCATGCATAAAAACCCCTTCCCGGCATTACCGGGAAGGGGTTCGTGCTTATGGTCTGTCGATAATCACCTGATCGCCGTCCTCGTCGAGGTACGGCGTGATCGCGATGCCGCGGTCGCTCTCGACCACGATGTAGGCTCGATTCGTCGAGCGCTCGGTCGCGATGTACGAATTGACTCCACCAGGCAGATCGTACAGGGGACCTTCCGACTGGTCTATGACCGTGGCGACGCCTACGGCGCCCGCATCATCCGGACGCAAGAGCGAGCAGACAACGACGATGGCCGCGAACATGGCAAGAACCGCCGTGATGGCGTAGATGACACCGAGCAGCTTATCGCTGGTCCTCATGTCACTCCTTAACGAGATAATCGTCGGCCTCGGGCTTACCGGTGGCGCGTCCTACGGCAATGTAGCGAATCTTCCCGCTGCCGCCGGTGTAGCGTCCCCAGATAAAGCCGTCCGCGGACTTATACCAGTCGTCGAGCACGACAGTCTGCCCCCTGCTATAGGAGGCCACCACAGACCCGAAGAGGGACGGCGCCGAGCGCACGTAGAGCTTGAAGACGGTGCAGCGGTAGCGGCCCCCGAAGCCCTCGGTCTCAGTCGCCTGCTGGGTCGGCTGCTTCGCGGGTGCCTGCTGAACGGGCACGGTATTCGATGCCTTGATACCGAAGCTCTCGAGGTAGATCCGGGCCAGCTCGTCGATACTCTCGTTGAACTTCTGCAGATCACCGCCGTTGTCGATGAAGCCGTTCTCGGCGAGGCGGTAGTTAATGCCCCTCGCGGCGGCCCTGTTGATGTTAGCGAGGTTGGATCGCTTGACGAGCTTCTGCGCTCGGCCCGGCATGAACGCGGACAGCTTGTCCGCCAGCGTCTTGTCGTAGGAGTCCGGGCTGAACTTCGAGCTGATGATCACATGGGCACCGTGAGGTGTCTTGAGGCCGCTGGCATCCATATGCAGCTCAACGACGGGACCGTCAGCCTTGAGGCTGTTCAGCCCGCCGTCCGCATACCAGTTGCGCGAAGTGTCGCAAAGCACCACCTGATCGCCGCCAAGCTCCTTGATGCGCCTGCCGAGCGCACGCACGCGCTCGGCCTCGGTGTACCCGCCGGCGCAGCAGCCGGGGTCGCCGGCGCCGTGCCCGCAGATGACGAACAACTTGGCCACGCTATTCCTCGCCGCCCTCGTGAGACGGTCCCGGCTGCGCGCCGCCAACCTCTGGCAGGTCGGTCGCGACACTGGTTAGCAGCGACACGACGGCGGCGACGCCCGCCACGCTCGCGACCTGCACCCAGTCGAGGTCCGTGAATCCGACGCTCCCGGTACCGATGAGCGCCACCGCCGTCTGAGCAGCCGTCTTGACGGCGCGGGTGAGGGCCGCGATTGCCCATTCCTCGTACTTCTCCATGATGCTAGTCCTCCGATTCTCCCCTGATGGGGGCGTTGACGATTTCCTGGTAGTAGTGGGTGCCGGTGCCATTTCCGCCCATGCCGTGGTAGGCCCCGTAGACCTGCGAGGCCTCCTGCTTGACCCAGTCGGGGCAACCCTTGCCGCTGACCACGTAGCGCTCATGGAGGTCCACGAGGCGGCTTCGCAGCATCGTCCGAGTGCCCTCCTGCATCGCGTCCATGAGCCGGTACAGGCGCATGAGCGCACCCGCGAGGGCCGCGAGGGCAACCGGCACGGCCCACTGAACGGCCACGCGGGCTAGTTCTTCCATTCGCGCGCCTCCACTAGGCAGTCAGTTGCTTCCACGCGTCGTCGCTGCCGAACACGCCCGGCTCGATGGTGTTGCCGTCCATCAGAGACTCGTAGACGCTTCCGTACTTGGTGACGCGGTCGCCCTTGGCGTATGACTTGCCGCTGACCCACTCGGGAACGTTCTCGCCGCCGGCCGTGGACGCCACGACCTTCGCCCAGTGCTGGGGGTCGGAAACGGGATCCGCCGCAGTCGCCGTGTGGCCCGAGATGGCCTTGTAGAGCGTGCCCTGCCAGAGCACGCGGTCTCCTTGCGCATAGACGTGACCGCATGCGTAGAGCGGATAGAGCGCCGGAACCTTCAACGCGTCATCGTCGGAGAGGGCGGCCGCCTGGATCTGGGCGAGCATGAGCGCGGCGTCCTGAGGCGTTCCGGCATCGGGAACGAGAGTCCACACCTGCCAGATGGCGCCGTCATGCTGCTCATAGGAGAGCACCGTGTGGTAACCGGCGCCGGGGTTGGGTTCCGCCGCCTCGCGAATCGGCAGGCCGGAGCCGTCCGTGGTCAGGTAGACAGACCCAGATACAAATTGTCCGTAAAACATTTTTCTCCTTAATGGTTGATTCTTTCCCAAAGCTCCGGGGCCGTATCGGGCTCAGATCCGATACGGGGTGCATGCGTCTGCAGGCACTTGTACAGGTCGCCTCCATATGCCACGCGCGCGCCGGCGGCATACGAGGCCTCACCCACATACCACGGCCGGATGAGCTGGGGTACCTTCAGCGCATCCTCATCACCAAGAGTCTCGGCAGACATGGCAGCAAGCCGAACCGCGTCATCGCGCACCCCGTCTGGCACGACACTCCATACCTGGTAGATGGAACCGCCCCGCTGCTCATACGCCATGTCCGCCTTGAAACCCTCGGGGACCTCAGGCTCATCAGACGCGAGAATCGGGAGACCCCTCCCGTCTGTCGCCAGGCGCACTGCGGGCCCGACAAGGGTCCCAATCAATGCCATTTAGACTCCTTTCTCTCGACCTCTCGTGGCAGAAATCCCACGCGCGTATCCTCTCCTTGAGAGCCCACGCGTCTGGGATTTACGGGATTGGAGACCATGATGAAAGTTGCAGAGGCCGCCTCGAGGTACATGGACGACAAGCGCGGCAGGCTGCGCGCCTGCACCCTGGCCGGATACGAGAGCGCGCTAGCGCTGCACGTCCTACCTCGCTGGGGCGAGCTGGAACTCGAGGCGATAACGCCCGAGGACGTACAGGGCTGGATCGATTCGTTTGAGCTGCCGGGGGCCGCCGAAAAGGCATACAAGACCCTGCGCCAGGTAATCCGCTGGGCCATCCGCAGGCTCGGTGTGAGGATGTACGATCCCACCGCCGCCGGTGTCGAGCTGCCGCGCAAGCCGGCGCACCGCCCCCGCACGATGGAGGCAAGCCAGGTCCGCACCTACCTCCGCGCACTATGGAGACACGAATGCGAGGCGGTCGCGATCTGCTCGGTAACCCTCGGGCTGCGGCGCGGCGAGGCATGCGGCCTCAAGTGGTCGGACATCGACCTGCGCACCGGCGAGGTCCGCATCCGCCGCTCAAGGCAGGTCGTTCGCGGCAGTGAGGTCGTCGAGGCGCCGAAGACCGAACGCTCCGCGCGATCCTGCTGGCTCCCCCGCTTCGCGGTCAAGCGCCTGCGCACGCTGCGAAAGGGCCGCTCGGGCTGGCTATGCGAGCTGTCGCCCGACGCCATCGCTCGGCACATTAAGTCCGCCTGCCGCCGTGCCGGCGCCGCCTGGACCTCGATGACCGAATGCCGCCACACGTGGGCGACGCTCGCCGTGGAGGCCGGGGTCGGCATCGAGACCGTGGCCATGATGCTCGGCCATACCGACATCGGGACGGCATACGAGCACTACATCGTGCCGAGGCCACGCATCTGCAAGGACGCGCAGAAAGTGGTTGAGCGGCTGATACTCGGGGGCTAGGATTCTGTATCCC
>OLNW01000623.1_pt1 | contig 40540 bp, 41 predicted proteins | sample 1672121 | NCBI WGS metagenome assembly OLNW01 (sample SAMEA3136648, study PRJEB25190) | human gut metagenome
TGTTTCACACCTAAATACAAAGCCCGACTCTTCGCAAGAGTCGGGCTTTGTATTTAGGGGCTGCCTCTTTATGAGACAGCCCCTTTTTGGTCCCACAAGAGGGAGCAAACACGAATGATCCCCCTCCTGCGGTGGCGGTTTCGGCCTTGGTTGAATTCGGTCGTATTGCTGCGCTCAGCAGAAATAGCTGATGCTCCCAAAGTGGTCCAACCAGCGGGCTTCGATGTCCTGGGAGCGGGCCTCAATGACCCGCATGATGTCCCGGAGAAGCCGCTCCGGGATGCGGGACTTGTTGTGGCAGAGGTAGCACTTGCCCGTGGAAGTCAGCCAGATCTTCGTGGCGTTGGGGTTGGCCCGTTCGGAAACGTGGACGTGAATGGGTTCCAACGGGTCATTTTCGTTGGACCAGAAGTAAATGGTGTATGGCCCGATCTTAAAGATTTGAGGCATTGAGCAATCCTCCCCGCTGGGAAAACTCCAGGATAAGATGCGCTGTGGAGCGGATGATCTCTTCATACTTGGCGATCTCTTCCGGGGTAAAGCCGTTGATGTCCTCCCACTGGTAGGCGGGGAGCCAGCAGACGGCGTTGTGGAAGAAGTCTTTTTCATCCGGCTTTTCCACGTAGACCTTCACCCGGCCGTCGGGCTTCATCTCGGAGTGGACGATCTCGGTCTGGTCATCCAGGGTCAGGAATGGGTACATCATAGAGGAAACCTCCTTATGCGCTCTTGCGCGGGTAATTTACAACGGCGACCTCCGTTATGGCACTCTCAAAGAGACTGGCCAGCTTATCCAGCTCTTCGATCACGTCACTGCTCAGGGTGATCTCCCCGCACTGGTCGCAGCGGTGGCAGGGGACGTTCTTCACGATGAGGATGCAGTGCTCTAGCTCGATCATGTGGGTCGTGGTGCTGTTTTCTAAGTTTCCCTTGCAGAAAAAACAGGTCATTCTAAAAGCCCTTGCAGGGCAAGCATCAGGTTATGGGCAGACTGCCGGGTCATGACCAAGCTGGCGACAGAAAGCGTTTCCGTCGGCAGGTCTGCCTGGTCATCCTCTGGAGCCGTCACTTCTAACTTGGGAAGGTTCTGAAAGCAGTTCAGGATGATTTCAGAACCGTCTTGATTTTTGGCAATGACGAAGCGGTTCGTATACACTTGCATGATAATACCTCCAGGAATCATAATGAGAATACGATCAGACGATCTTTTCCATCGACCAACTGCTGGCGGGACACATCGCCCCGATATACTTCCCGGAAGATGCAGCAGTGGCAGCCGGAGTAGGGGAGATGACATAGGTTTCCCGCTTAGGCTCCGGCTCCTTGAAGGAGATGGTCAAGGGGAGATCCAGTTTTTGTGCGATCGCGACCAGAGTCTTGATTTGGAAATTGCAGTCTGCATTTTCCCACTTTGAGACAGTTGTCTGAGACTTGCCCAGCAGGTCAGCAAACTCACTTTGCGTCAGGCCGAGTTCGATTCGCTTGGCCGTGAGCTGCACAGCCAGATCAGATGCAATCGCAGCAAGACGAAGATCCTCCGCAGAAAGGTCATCCGATAGAGCAGTGAGCAGCTCCAACATATTGTTTTTATTTTTCATGATTTCACGCCTCCAAAATATGCTTCAGACGTTCTTTGGCAACAGGAATATAAGATTCGTAAGAAGAAACCCGTTTTCCGCTGCGTTCCCCAAAACCTACCAGCAAAATGGGAGCACCATCCGGAAGGAAAGCGTATAGAATTCGTATATTGAAGTTAGAACCCTTCAGGCGCATACTGTACAGCCCGTCCGCCTGATGCGCAAGAGACTCAAACCCCTCACGATAATTGATCGCGGATGCCCCGAATTCTTCCAGGTACCTCAAACGTGCCATGAGCATCTTGAAAAATTTCTTCTCAAATCCAGACCGTTCGATTATGGCAGAGAGTTCTGAAATCAATGCGTCGTGAATCAGGATAGTGCTGAATATTGCAGTCAGAAACTTTAAGACATCTTCTCTCTTCATAGTATTCCTCTCATTGCGATTTTATTACATAAACACAATAATTTCAATTGTGGAAGTCAACAATATTATATGGACAGCCTAAAATGTATCCTCTTCCAGTCATGAAGCGGATGATCTCTTCCTATTATAGCACAAAGCAGGTAACAAAAAAGTTCCGAAGCCAAAACGGCTTCGGAACTTTTTGGTCCGAGTGTTGAGATTCGAACTCAAGGCCTCTTGAACCCCATTCAAGCGCGATACCAAACTTCGCCACACCCGGACATTGCCATCGACCGTCGCGTCTGCAACAGTCAGCTTGGATAGAATAGCACGGGTTGCGGGAAATTGCAAGCCTTTTTTGAAAATTTCCCGAAAAAATTTTCAAAAGGATGGGGGGGAGAGAAGAGCGGCAGGGGCAAGGGGCCACTCGGCCGGATGATCGGGACGCGATCAGGGCAGGAAGCCGCGGTAGATCGCGGTGATCTGGCTGTTTTTCAGGGTGACGGTGGTGCTCTGGGGATTGAAGCCGTAGATATCGTCCTGGGCCAGGAGCTTGGGCAGGTCGCTGGCGGGGGTGGTCTGACCGGGGTGCTCAAAATCAGCGTCGTCGGTCAGGACGCAGGTATCGGCCACGGGGAAGGTGAGCTGGCCCTTCTCATAGTAGGTCTTGCTGTCGTCCATGCCCATGACATAGTAGGTGTTGCTGGACGCATCGAGAGAGAAGAGCACACCGCCGGCCTCCTCACCGCCGTTGACGGTGACGTAGCCGTCGCTGGCCTGCACAGAGGCTACGGTCATCTCCCGGCCGCTGACGGCGAGTACGTCGCCCGCCTTCAGGCCGCTGATGTCCGCCGCATCGAACTTCTCATAGTTGTAGACGGTAAAGGACAGTTGCAGTTGGCCGTCCACCTCCTTGAGGGAGCTGGCGTCGAACGAGGCGGCGACGGTGCCGCTGGTCAGGCTGCTCAGATTCAACTCGTCGGGCAGGGGCTTGATCTTGCCGTCGGTCTTGCTGTCGATCTTGCCATCGTTCTTGCTGCCCTCCTGGGTGTCGCCCTGGGCGTCGTTTTGCGCATTGTCCTGGGCGTCCTGGGTGATGTCGGCGGCAGTCTGGCTGCTGTCGGCGGTGTCGGCAGTGTCGGTGGTGTCGCCCTGGGTGGTGCCGCAGGCGGCCAGCGTGAGCAGGCTCAGCAGCATCAGGGATACGATGAGGCGTTTTTTCATGGGGAATCCATCTCCTTTTTCCGGGTTGCCTCTGCGAGGAGGCACCCCTATTGTAGCAGACCAAAGGGACAAATCAGCTGGCAAACTAGCCAAAGATAGCTCAGCGCAGGAACAAAGTTTTGCTCAGCGCGATCTTTTCCGGGTCGCTGTTCTGAAAGGTCACGGTCCCCGGCCGGGTCCGCTGCGTGAGCCAGCCCCTGGCCTGGAGCTGCCGCCGGAGCTGGCGGGCAGTGCCCTGGCTGCCGTCGATGATGGTCACGGGGCGGCCAAAGTTTTTGGCGATGGCCCGGCGGATGAAGGGGTAGTGGGTGCAGCCCAGGACGATATACTCCACGTCCCGGTCCCGATAGGGGCGGAAGAGGTCCTGCAAGTAGGCGTCCAGGGTCTCGTCCTCAAAATGCCCCTGCTCGATGCGCTCGGCCAGGCCCGGACAGGGGAGGGAGATCACGTCGGCCAGGTCGCAGAAGGACGCCGCCAGCTTCTGGTACTTGTCCTCCCGGATGGTCAGGGGCGTGGCCATGACCAGCACGGCCGAGCCGCTGCCGCCCTGGGCGGCGGGCTTCACCGCCGGCTCGATGCCGATGATGGGCAGCTCCGGGTGGGTCTGGCGGAGCAGGACGATGGCGGAGCTGGTGGCCGTGTTGCAGGCCACCACCAGGGCCTTCACGCCCTGCTTCAGCAGCCGGTCCGCCGCCGCCATGGACAGCGCCCGGACCTCTTCCAGGGACCGCTCTCCATAGGGGGCGTTGGCGGAGTCGCCGAAGTATAGAAAATCCTCCTGGGGCAGCAGGTCTGCGCAGGCCCGCAATACGCTGATGCCCCCCAGCCCGGAGTCGAAGACGCCGATGGGCGCGTCCTGCCGTTCTCGTTGTTCCACATCCATTCCCCCTTGGGTCGCTTGGTTTCTATGGGGGATAGTATAGCACGATTTTGGGGGATGCGCTACTTTTTTGCAAGAAAAAAGCCTCCCTTGTGTTCGAGGGAGGACGATGCCTTGACAAAGCAGGCACGGGATGCTATTCTAAAAACAGAAAGAGCGCTGCTACAAAGTGGTTAGCCCTTACAGTTGCATAAAGAATTTATGCTGACCGTTTGGCTGGAACCCAAGCGGTCAGCACGCTTTTATGGACAGTGCCAGGGCCAGAATGACCACGCACACTAAAAATCTCCAAGGAAATTTATCCACTCCAGCTTCACCCCCTTTCCACATGGAATTCGCAAGGGGTTAGCTAACCACTTTTTTATCGTAACAACGCATCTTTCCGGCCCTTTTGACAGGGCCTTTTTATTTTAGCAGATTTTGTCGAACGTTGCAATGGGGCAATCTTCTATGGCCTTTTTCATCGCTGTGTACACGTCTTCAGAAGAATAACGGAGGGAAACTTCTTCGGCTTCCTGTTCTGCTTCTAGCAGCTTGTAGTAAACGATCTCATCAAAATAGGTTGTTTTCTTTTTCATTCTATTACCTCTTCCAAAAACAACGGCAAGAGCAAGGCCTGCCTTGACAAAGCAGGCACGGGATGCTATCCTAAAAACAGAAAGAGCGCTGCTACTAGCGGTTGGCTCATTGGTTTCACATTACGTTAATAATGCTGACCGTTCGGTGGCCGCCGAGCGGTCAGCACGCTTTTATGGAAAGTGCCAGCGCTAAGAACGCTACGCACACCAGAAACTTCAAAAGGAATCTGTCCACTCCAGCTTCACCCCCTTCCGTCTTGGATTTGCGAGGGGCTAGCCAACCGCTTTTTTCGTAACAACGCATCTTTCCGGCCCTTTTAACAGGGCCTTTTTATTTTAGCAGATTTTGTCGAACGTTGCAATGGGGCGAGAGCCTTCCCAGAGGGGGAAGGTGGACGCGAAGCGGACGGATGAGGGCTACGTTGTGCAAGCAGTCCGTGGTGTACTAAGGCGACACCGCACGGCGAATCCGATCCGCCTGCTCCGCCGGACACCCTTCTTCTCACCTCTGCATAGAGTGGGGTGCGGGCCTTCTGCCTGCGAAAATCCGCATCCCGCTTTCTGCGGAGAAAGGACGCCCTATGAAACGTTATTCCTGCGGCGGCTTTGACCAGTTCGGTCGGCCGCCTTGTCCGCCCCCCTGCCCCCCTTGTCCGCCGCCCTGCCCGCCGGAGCCTTGCCCCCCGCCCTGCCCGCCGGAGCCTTGTCCGCCGCCTCGGCCGGAGCCTGGTCCTAGACCTTGCCCGCGGCCGGAGATCGGGCCTTGGCTGATCGGTCCTGTCGGCCCGATGGGGCCGCAGGGACCTGCCGGAGAACCCGGCCCGATGGGCCCCCAAGGCCCCGTTGGGCCGACGGGAGCCACGGAAGCCGGGAGAGAAGAACAACGCCCCCAAAAGAAAGTTGCAGGAAGCGGGAAAAAAAGGGGATTTTGGCGCACTTTTGATGCGCTTTTGGTGCAGAAGATGACGTACAATAAATTACCTGCGCAAAGGGCAGTGTTTGAGAGAGAAAAAACAACAATGCGAAGGATTTTTCTGGAGGGTGATGACGGGTGAAACAGACCATCAGTTGGTTTCTGGTGTTTATGATCGTGTTCTCTTGTGCGTCTCTGCTGCGGGGCCTCGGCCCGGCCAAGGAAGAGCCTTGGGAGAACCCCTACGTGGACGTGACCCAGGACCTGTGGAGCTACCAGTATATTACAGAACTGAACAAGGCCGGCGTCCTGCCCTCCAGCGAAAAGTTTGAGGGAGAACAGCTGGAAACCCGGAGCGACCTGGTCCTCTACCTTTATAACATGGACAACGGCGTCTTCAAAGACCGCCAGAAGCAGCGGAAGAAAGACCGGAAGCTGAAAGAGATCCAGACCCCCGGCTTTACCGACATCGCTTCTGACGCAGCCTATTACGACGCCGTCTGCTGGGCCTATACCTACGGGCTCATCGGCGGCACGTCCGAGACGACGTTTTCCCCGGACGATGCGCTGACGAGAGAGCAGGTCTGCACGGTGATGGCCCGCTTCGCCGCCCTGGAGGAAATTACCCTGCTGAAGGTCGTGGAGCCGGACCAGTTCCAGGACTCCCTCTACATCGACGACTACGCCCGCAGCGGCGTGACCGCCTGCCAGATGGCCGGCATCGTCAAGGGCTATGAGGACGGCTTCTTCTACCCCCAGAACACCATGAGCCGCCAGGAGGTCGCCGCCGTGGTCTACCGGGTGATGACCGCAGCCGACCGGGAGATCCCCAAGGGCAGCGAGACGGTCGACCTCACCGCCGGGGCCTACGACAGCCTCTATGACAACTACATCGACATCCAGTTCGAGGCCCTGGTCCCCGCATCCGAGGCAGGCCCCGTGAGCTTCTTTGACAACGCCGTGTTCATCGGCGACTCCATCTCCATGACCCTGGAGGCCTACTGCGGCGCCAGCGGCGCCCTGGGCCAGGCGAAGTTCCTCTGCGCCGGCAGCATGAGCCCCACGAATATGCTCACCGGCCAGATCCTGCCGGAGTACCCCAAGGGGTCCGGCCAGAAGCCCGCCATTCAGGACAGCGTCGCCGCCACCGGCGCGAAGTACGTCTACGTCATGCTGGGCATGGACAACATCGCCTACGGCATCGAGCGCTCCACGAACGACTATATGACGATCCTCAAGAATATCCTGGACAAGAACCCGGACGTGCAGATCATCATCCAGTCCGTCACCCCCATGGCGGACAAGAGCAAGAGCTACTCCGAAAAGCTCAACAACGGCAAGATCAACGAGTTCAACGAGACCATGAAGGCCTACTGCGAAGAGAACAAATGGTACTACGTCAACGTCGCCGAGGCCTTCCGGGACGAGAACGGCTTCCTGAAAAAAGAGTATTGCAGCGATTACAACAGCATGGGCATGCACTTTACCTACGAAGGGGCCAAGGTCTGGGTCAACTACCTGCTGACCCACATCCCCGCGCGGCTCCTGTGATCTGCTGACCCGGCGATGCGCGAAAGGAGCAAAGCAACATGAAGTGGAACCGATGGACCATCGCCGTCCTGACCCTCTCCCTTCTCCTGGCCCTGGCCGCCTGCGGCCCCGCCCAGGACGCGGCCGACCCGACAGGGGAGGACAGCACCACCCACCAGACCGGCGAGACCGATTCGCCCGAAGATACCCAAAACACGCAAGAAAACCAAGACGGCCAAGACGGCCAGAACGGGGAAGCGGCGGCAGACACCGTCTCCGTCCCGGAATCTGCCCCCGTGGACGCCAGCTGGTTTGACGACGCCGCCTTCGTCGGCGACTCCGTCTCCGTCACCCTGGCCAATTACAACAGCAGCTACGGCACGCTGGGCAAGGCGAAGTTCTTCTGCTCCGTGAGCCTGAGCCAGACCAACGCCCTGTCCTACCAGGCCGGCAACGAGCGCCTGCCCGAATACCCCGCCGGGTCCGGGCAGCACCCCCGCATCGAGGACGGCATCGCCGCCTCCGGTGCCAAAAAAGTTTATTTGATGCTGGGCATGAATTGTATCGCTTCAGGGGTTGACAGAGTATCCCAAGATTTGGTAACCTTAGTGAGCAAGATCCAGGAGAAGTCTCCCGGCATCGCCGTGCTCATCGAATCCGTCACCCCCATGACCGCCGACAGCCCCCGCGCCGACGGGTCGCTCAACAATTTCACGATCCAGGAGTTCAACGAGAAGATGAAAGCCATCTGCCAGGAAAAGCAGTGGTATTACGTCAACGTCGCCGAAGCCGTCACCGGCGACGCCGGCGCCCTGAAGGCCGAGTACAGCGGGGACAAGGCCATGGGCATCCATTTCAATTACGACGGTGCCGCCGCCTGGGCCAACTATCTGCTGACCCATGTGCCGGAGGCGCTGAAGTAAGATATACCAGTATTTGATTTACTAGGAGGATAAGGAAGTATGAAACGCTTTGCATCTCTAACAGCCCTGCTGCTGACCCTGGTGCTGGTCCTGTCCCTGGCCGCCTGCGGCGATAAGAACACCGCCGACGACAACCAGACCACCGACCAGCCCAGCACCACCCAGCCCGCCGACAACGGCGACGCGGCCCAGACCAACGGCGCCACCACCGGCTCTGTCGACCTGGCTGCCCTGCGCGACCAGCTCATCGCCGACTGCGGCTACACCGACACCCTGCCCGTGGAGACCGCCGGCCTGGAGAGCACCTACGGCATCACCGCCGACCAGGTGAAGTCTTCCGCCAGCTTCAACGCCACCGTCGGCACCGCCTTCCCCGACGAGATCGTGATGGTCGAGGCCACCGACGCCGCTGCCGCCCAGGACGTGGCGTCCAAGCTGACCAACCGTCTGTCTGCCATCGCTGACCAGGCCGCTTCCTATGACCCCGACAGCGAAGCCCTGGCCAAAAAGTGCGAGGTCGTCACCAGCGGCAACTATGTGGGCATGTTCTTCTCTTCCCACTATGACGAGATGGTGTCTGCCTTCCAGAACGCTGTGGGCTAACGAGACCTGGCGCTCTGACCAGAGAGAATGATTCGAGGACTGCCGGGTGCCCCGTTGGGTGGCCCGGCAGTCTTGCAGTCTACATGAATATCACGGGAGAAATCAACATCTATGGTATTTTCTAGCTTACCCTTCCTGCTTTTGTTCCTGCTGGTGGTCCTGCTGGTCAGCCACATCCTACCCTTCAAGTTCAGGAACTTCTTCCTTCTGCTGGCCAACCTGGTCTTCTATGCCTACGGTGAGCCGGTCTATGTTCTGATCATGATCGGGTCCATCCTGGTCAACTACTTCGGCGGCGTCCTCATCGAAAAGCAGCCCACCCGGACCCGCAAGCGTGTCATTTTGATCCTCGGCATCGTCATTGACCTGGCGGCCCTGGGCGTGTTCAAGTATGCGGGCCTGTTCGTCGGGACGCTCAAGCAGATCCCGGCCTTCTCCGGCCTGCCGGACGTGAGCATCGCCCTGCCCATCGGCATCTCCTTCTACACCTTCCAGGCCGTGTCCTACCTCATCGACGTGTATTGGGACGACTGCGAGGCCTCCCACAGCCTGGTGAACTTCGCCTGCTACATCTCCCTCTTCCCGCAGCTCATCGCCGGTCCCATCGTCCGCTACAAGGACGTGAACGACCAGCTCATCTCCCGCCACGAGACGCCCACCATGTTCAACTCCGGCGTGCGCCTGTTCATGGTCGGCATGGCGAAGAAGGTCCTGTTGGCCAACCAGTTCGGCATGCTCTGGGACACCATGTCCGCCGACCCCGTGGCCGCCGGGATGCTGGGGGCCTGGGCGGGGGCCTGCGCCTACACCCTGCAAATTTACTTCGACTTCGCCGGTTACTCCGACATGGCCCGCGGCCTGGGCCGGATGCTGGGCTTCGAGTTCTGCATCAACTTCGATTACCCCTATATCTCCAAGAGCGTGACCGAGTTCTGGCGGCGCTGGCACATCTCCCTGTCCACCTGGTTCCGGGATTACGTCTACATCCCCCTGGGCGGCAACCGCTGCGGGAAAATCCGCCAGTGCGTGAATATTCTCATCGTCTGGGCGCTCACGGGCTTCTGGCACGGGGCCGGCTGGAACTTCCTCTTCTGGGGGTTCTATTACGGCGTGCTCCTGCTCATCGAGAAGCTGGTCCTGGGCAAGTATATCAAGCGCCTGCCCGCCTTCTTCCAGCATCTCTACGCCATGGTCATCGTGATCATCGGGTGGGTCTTCTTCGCCTCCCCGAATCTCTCTACTGCCCTGGCCTACCTCAAGGTCATGTTCACCGGCGGTGCGGGGACCATGGGCGGGGCCAACGCCGTGCTGCCCTGGGTGGGGATGTTCCTGCTGGGCGTGGTCGGCTCGACCCCCCTGGCCAAGAAGGTCTGGGACAAGCTGGAGGGCAAAAAGGCCATGCCCCTGGCCGAGGGCGTGCTCTGTCTGGCCGGTCTGCTGCTGTGCATCGCGAGCCTTGTCAGCAGCAGCTACAACCCCTTCCTGTATTTCCGTTTCTAAGGGAGGCTGTTTCCTATGAACAAAAAAGAACTCTATCACTTCCTGCCCTCCCTGGTCTTTCTGATCGTGCTGGGCATCCTGGCGCTGCTGCTCTTCTTCGGGCCGGACAAGGACTATTCCGTCAACGAGAAGCGGTACCTCGCCGAGCGTCCGGAGATCAGCGTCTCCAACATCCTCAAGGGCAAGACCCAGGAGGAGCTGGAGGAATTCACCGCCGACCAGATCCCCGGCCGGGATTTCTTCGTGGGCGTGAACGCCTATTGGAACCTGGCCACCGGCCGCAACGCCGCCCAGAGCATCTACCACGGCAAGGACGGCTACCTCATCAACGCCCCCAAGCCCTACAACGAAGAGGTCTTTACGAATAACCTCACCCGCTTTGACCAGTTCGCCCAGAGCCTGGGCATCCCCGCGGACATCATCATGGTCCCCTCCACGGGCTACCTCATGGAAAACGAACTGCCCAAGTTCCACGGGGAGTATGACGACGACATGCTGTATGAAAAGGCCGGCGAGATCCTGCACTACACGAAGCTCATCGACGTGCGCGACGCCCTGAAGGAGGGCATCGCCGAGGGCGGTCAGGTCTGCTACCGCACGGACCACCACCTGACCTCCCTGGGCAACTACCTGCTCTACCGCGCCTATCAGATCGACCAGGGCCGGGCCTATCTCTCCCGCGACGCCTACCAGGTCACCGCCACCGACGGCTTCTACGGCACCACCTGGTCCGGCAGCGGTTACTGGTTCACAAAGCCTGACACCGTGGAGGTCTGGGACAGCGGCATCCAGACCAAGGTCACCCTCCGGGACGGCAGCGCCGACCCCATTTACTCCGACAGCCTCTACTTCCCCAAGCACCTGGAGGAGATCGACAAGTACCCCGTCTTCCTGGACGGCAACCACAGCCTGGTGAACATCTCCAACCCCAGCGCGGAGGAGGGGAGCGTCCTGGTCATCCGGGACTCCTACGCCCACTGCTTCAGCACCTTCCTGGCGGCCAACTACCAGAGCATCTATCTGGTGGACCTGCGCTATTACCGGGACGACCTGACGAAATTCGTCTCCGAGCATCGCGTGGATAAGATCCTGTATTTGTACGGCGTGGACAACCTCGTCAGCGACACGAACTCCGCCTGGCTGAAATAAGAGAGGGGGCATCAACCCATGCGTATCCTCGCCGCCGAACCCGACTGGACGCGCCTGGCGGCGCTGACGGCGCTCCTCCGCCGGGTCTGCCCCACGGGGGAGCTGCACACCTTCCTTTCCCCCCAGGCCCTGGAGGCCTGGTTGGACCGGCACGGTCCGGCGGCGGACGCCGTCTTTCTTCCCGCCGACGGCCCCGGCCTGGCCCTGGCCCGGACGCTGCACCGGCGCCGCCCCCGCACGAACCTCATCTTCATGGCATCCGACCCCGACGCCTTTCGGGAGACCTTCCCTCTCCACGCCAGCGGCTACCTGCTCCACCCGGTCTCGGACGAGCAGGTGGCCGCCGAGCTGTCCGACCTGCGCTACCCCCCGGCGGAGACACCCGAAAAGCTTCGGGTCCAGACCTTCGGCAACTTCGCTGTCTTCTACCGGGGCCAGCCCGTCCGCTTCCACCGCACCCGCACGCGGGAGCTGTTCGCCTACCTCATCGACCGCCGGGGCGCAGGCAGCACCATGGGGGAGCTGGTCTCCATCCTCTGGGAGGGCCGCCCCGACACCCCCAGCGTCCGCAGCCAGCTCCGCAGCCTCATCGCCGACCTGCGCACCACCCTGGCCGCCCTGGATCAGTCCGCCGTCATCCGCAAGCAGCGGGACCTCATCGCCGTGGACCCGGAGCGGGTGGACTGCGATTACTACCATTATCTGGATGGTGACGAGGGGGCGTTCCGAGGGGAGTATATGAGCAATTACTCCTGGGCGGAGATGACCTTGGGGGGGTTAGAGTGATCACCCCCCGCATACCCTCTCCCAAGGGGGGATGCACCCATGCCAACGACCCACATCCCCCACCTCTGGCAGGTGGGGGTTTATTTACGCCTCTCGAAGGAGGACGCCCGCCGGGAGAGCGCCAGCATCGCCAACCAGCGGGCGATCCTGCTCGACTACCTGAACCACGAGTTCCCAGACCCCTGGACCCTCACCCAGGTCTACACCGACGACGGCCGCACCGGCACCGACGACAGCCGCCCTGCCTTTCAGTCCCTCATCCGGGATGTAGAACGGGGGAAGGTCAACTGCGTCCTCTGCAAGACCCTCTCCCGCGCTTTTCGCAACTACGCCGACCAGGGGTATTATCTGGAGGAGTTTTTTCCCAGACACCGGACCCGCTTCATCGCCCTGGGCAGTCCCAGGGTGGACAGCTACTTACACCCCGACGCGGTGCAGTGGGGTTTAGAGATCCCCATCAACGGGATCCTGAACGATCGGTATGCCGCCAAGACCTCGGCGGATGTGCGCCGCACGCTGGACATGAAGCGGCGGCGAGGGGAGTTCATCGGGTCCTTTGCCCCGTATGGCTACGCCAAGGACCCGGAGAACAAACATGCGCTGGTGCCCGACCCGGCGGCGGCGCAGGTCGTGCGGCAAGTGTTTCAATGGTACGCCCAGGGGCTGGGGCAGGGGGGCATCGCCCAAAAGCTCAACGAAGCCCACGTCCCCAACCCCACGGCCTATAAGACTGCCCAAGGGATGAAGTATCGCCGCCCCGGCCAGGCGGGGGACGGCCTTTGGTCCGCCGGGAGCATCGGGCGCTTGTTAAAAAATCCCGTCTACGCCGGGACGATGGTCCAGGGCAGGCAGGAGGTGGTGAGCTATAAAGTCCACGAGACGCGGGCCGTACCGGAAGGGGCGTGGTTCGTGGTAGAGAACACCCACCCGCCCCTCGTCCCACCGGAAGTATTTCAGCAAGTCCAGACAAGGCTGCGCCAGCCCGTCCGCCGCCCGCCGGGGGAGGCCGCGCCCCATCTCTTCGCGGGTCTGCTCCGCTGTGCCGGGTGCGGTGGGGCCATGAGCCGCAAGACGGCCAAGGGTTTTGTCTACTACACCTGCTCCACCCACCGCCGCAAATCGAAAACGGCCTGCACCCCGCACACCATCCGGGCCGACCGCCTCCGCCTTGCCGTGGCAGCGCATCTGGGCGTTTCCCCGGAGGCCGTGGACCGCCCCCTCTTGTTTACCAAATTACAGGAAATTTTGGTGGAGGAGGGGGGAACCGTGCGCTTTCTTCCCCTGGACGGGGGGGAAGCGTCCTTTCATTTAACAAAAATTTAACACAGAGAGGGTTGTTCATTTTACATCCCTCCGCTAGACTGGGGGTGAAAGAAAGGTTAAATGAGAGCAGAGGGAAACCCGATGATGGACTTGATTTATTTATTGGAAGACGACGACAGCATCCGCAAGCTGGTCATCTACGCCCTGAACAGCCAGGGCTATGAGGCCAAGGGCTTCGAGCGCCCGGCGGAGTTTTGGAAGGCCATGGGCCAGGCCCAGCCCGATCTGGTCCTGCTGGACATCATGCTCCCGGAGGAGGACGGCCTGACCATCCTGCAAAAGCTCCGGGCGGCGGCGGGGACGAAGAAGCTGCCCGTCATCATGCTCACGGCCAAGAACACGGAGTATGACCGGGTCGTGGGCCTGGACAGCGGCGCGGACGATTTCATCTCCAAGCCCTTCGGCATGATGGAGCTGGTGGCCCGCGTCCGGGCCGTCCTGCGCCGGACGGAGAGCAGGGAGGAAAACAGCGACTATCAGCTCGGCGAGCTCTTCGTCAGCCCCAAGCGCCACGTGGTCAAGGTGGACGGCGAGGAAGTCTCCCTGACGAACAAGGAGTTTGAGCTGCTCTGCCTGCTGTTGGAGCACCAGGGCATGGCCATGACCCGCGACGCCATCATGGACGGCGTGTGGGGCCAGGAGTTCAGCCGGGAGAACCGGACGCTGGACGTCCACGTGCGGACCCTTCGCACCAAGCTCGGCCCCGCCGGACACTACATTGAGACGGTCCGGGGCGTGGGCTATAAGATGGGGGGCGAGGGCGCATGACGGGAAAAATTTTCCGCAGCTGCTTCCTGGTGGGCCTGGCCATGATGGTCCTCTGCACGGCCCTGTTCCTGGTGGTCATGACCAACAAGCACGAGCAGACCGTTTACGCCGAGATGCGGCAGGAGATGTGCTACGTCCGCCACGGCCTGGAGCAGTCCGGCAAGGACTATCTGACCACCTTGACCGGCACGCAGGAGCGCCTGACCTGGGTGGCCAAGGACGGCACCGTCCTCTACGACAGCGTGGCTGACCCCGCCACCATGGAGAACCACGCCGACCGGGCCGAGATCCGGCAGGCGGAACAGGAGGGCAGCGGCCAGAGCAAGCACCTGTCCGACACGCTGCTGCAAAAGACGCTCTACTACGCCGTCCGCCTGGATGACGGGACCGTCCTGCGTCTGGCCAGCGTGCAGACGACCATGGGGGTCATTTTGCTGGGCGTGCTGCAGCCGGTGCTGCTGATCCTGGTGCTGGCCGTCCTCATCTCTGCGCTGCTGGCCTCCCGCCTGGCGCGGCAGATCACAAAGCCCATCAACAGCATCGACCTGGAAGACCCGCGGGCCGACGAGACCGATCAAGAGCTCTTCCCCCTGGTCAGCCGCCTGCGGGAGCAGAACCGCACCATCCACCAGCAGATGGAGGCCTTGCAGCGCCGCCAGCGGGAGTTTACGGCCCTGGCCGAGAACATGAACGAGGGTGTGCTGCTGCTCGACGGGCAGTACCACATCCTCTCCAGCAACCAGGGGGCCATGGCCCTGCTGGGGCAGGAGGAGAAGCCGGAGGACCTGCAAGAGGACTGCCGCCGGGAAATTCGCGTGGCCGCCGGCCGCGCCCTGGCGGGGCACCACGCCCAGTCCCTCATGGACCTGGGGGAGCAGGTCATTGAAATTCTCGCCAACCCCGTCATTGCCAACGGCCAAGTCACCGGGGCCGTCATCCTCATGGTGAACGTGACCGAGCGGGAACAGCGCGAGAGCCTGCGCCGGGAGTTTTCCGCCAACGTCTCCCACGAGCTGAAAACGCCCCTCACGTCCATCTCCGGCTTTGCCGAGCTGATGAAGGAGGGGCTGGTGGACCCGGAGACCATGAAGGAGTTTGCCGGGGATATTTATAAGGAGTGCCAGCAGCTCATCGCGCTGGTGGAGGACATCATGAAGCTCTCCCGCCTGGACGAGGGCTCGGAGGACCTGGAGCAGGAGGACGTGGATCTCTACGGCCTGGCCCGCAAGGTCCTCAGCGACCTGCGCCCCATCGCGGACCAGCGGGGCATCGCCCTGCACATCGAGGGCAAGGGGCAGAAAATTCACGGCGTCTGGCGGATCCTCCACGAGATGGTCTACAATCTCTGCGAGAACGCCATCAAATACAACAAAGACCAAGGCTCCGTCACCGTCAAGCTCTCCGGCGACGAGAAGCAGGCCGTGCTGTCCGTGCAGGACACCGGCATCGGCATCCCCAAGGCCCAGCAGGAGCGCGTTTTCGAGCGCTTCTACCGGGTGGACAAGAGCCACTCCCGCAAGATCGGGGGCACCGGCCTGGGTCTGTCCATCGTCAAGCACGGGGCCCAGTTCCACCACGCCAGAGTCTCTCTGGACAGTGAGCCGGGCGTGGGCACCACCATCACCATTTACTTCCCAAAGGAGGCATCGAATACATGAACATGAATCAGAACACCAAACAGGTCACGTTTGAGGAGATCAAGCAGGATCCCGACATCCGTACCTATATTAAAAAGGCAGACGAGTCCCTCATTGCGCTGGGCTTCACCGAGCACAGCTTTGCCCACGTGGGCCTCGTGGCGGAGAACAGCCGCTATATCTTAGAGACCCTGGGCTATCCCGCCCGTGAGGTGGAGCTGGCCCAGATCGCGGGCTATCTCCACGACATCGGCAACCTGGTCAACCGCATCGACCACTCCCAGAGCGGGGCCGTCATGGCCTTCCGTATCCTGGACCACATGCACCTGCCCGCCCAGGAGATCGCGGAGATCGTCACCGCCATCGGCAACCACGACGAGGGCACCGGCAGACCCGTAAGCCCCATGGCCGCTGCGCTCATTCTGGCGGATAAGTCCGACGTGCGCCGCAGCCGTGTCCGCAACCAGGACAAGAGCACCTTCGACATCCATGACCGGGTGAACTATTCCGTCACCAAGGCCGAGCTGAAGATCAACGAGAGCAAGACCCTCATCAAGCTCAAGCTGCACATCGACACGCGCTATGGCTCTGTCATGGATTACTTTGAAATTTTCCTCAACCGGATGACCCTGTGCAGACGGGCGGCGGAGACGCTGGGCCTGCAATTCAAGCTCATCATCAACGAGCAGCAGCTGGTGTGAGGTGGTTTGCCCCTTCGGGGACAACCCCTCAGTCAGCTTCGCTGACAGCTCCCCGTTCCGGGGAGCTTTTTTTATGCCCGAAAAAATTCCCGTATTTCACCAAACTTTAACTGTTCTTTGGTTTTTCCTTTAACCCTGGCCGACTACACTAAACACCGTAGAAAGCAAAGAACAAACACAACACTGAAAGAAATGAGGAATTGAATCATGAAAAGAAACGCAAAATCTGCTCTGAGCATCTTCGCCGCGTCTGCGGTCCTGGCTTTGACTCTGGCCGGGTGCGGCGGCGGCAACGACTCCACCGACACCAGCGCCCCCGCCGACAACAGCGGCAGCGAGGCCAGCACCACCGCCGTGGTCAGCGGCACCGTCTCCACCAACGGCTCCACCTCCATGGAGAAGGTCATCGGCAGCCTGAAGGAGCAGTTCCAGAAGGACAACGACGGTCAGGTCACCGTCTCCTACGACGCCACCGGCTCCGGTGCCGGCATCGAGGCCGTGACCAACGGCACCACCGACATCGGCCTTTCCTCCCGCGCCCTGAAGGACGAGGAGACCGGTGCAGGCCTGACCGGCACCACCGTCGCCCTGGACGGCATCGCCGTGATCGTCAACGCCGACAGCCAGGTCTCTGACCTCTCCGTGGAGCAGATCGGCCAGATCTTCTCCGGCCAGATCACCAACTGGAAGGACGTGGGCGGCGCGGATGCCGAGATCGCCTGCATCGGCCGTGAGGCCAACTCCGGCACCCGCGACGGCTTCGAGTCCATCACCGACACCAAGGACAAGTGCAAGCTCAGCCAGGAGCTGACCTCCACCGGTGCCGTCATCGAGGCCGTGAAGAACAGCCCCAACGCCATCGGCTACGCCTCCCTCTCCGCCGTGGAAGGCAAGGACGGCATCAAGAGCCTGACCGTCGGCGGCGTGGCCTGCACCGAGGAGACCGTGCTCGACGGGACCTATCAGATCCAACGTCCCTTCGTCCTGGTGACCAAGAACGACACCCCCCTGTCCGAAGCAGCCCAGGCCTTCTTCGACTACGCCACCTCCCCCGCCGCAAACGACCTGATCCGCAGCGCCGGTGCCGTGCCTGTCGCCAAGTAAGACAGAACGACGAAACACAGCGAAACGTGATTGGAAGCTAGGTGGTTTTTATGGAAAAGACGTTACATCCCAACCTTTCCGCCCCCTCTTCTCCCACCGCCCCCTCCGCCGCCACCCAGAGCGGCGAGGGGGCGCAGGGCGGCCCCAAGACCAAGGGCGCGAAGGATGTTCTGGAGCGGTTCATGCATCTGCTCTTCCTGCTGTGCGGCATCGTGGCTGTGGCCTTTGTGCTGTGCATCAGCGTGTACCTCATCATCTCCGGCCTGCCCGCCATTCAGGAGATCGGCTTAGGTAAGTTCCTGCTGGGGCAGACCTGGGCCCCCACGGCTGCGGACCCCTCCTACGGCATCCTGCCCTTCCTCCTGACCTCGGTCTACGGCACCGCCGGGGCTGTGCTCATCGGGGTGCCGGTGGGGCTCATGACCGCCATCTACCTGGCCAAGGTGGCCAACCCCAGGATGGCTGCCATCATCCACACCGCCGTGGAGCTGCTGGCGGGCATCCCCTCCGTGGTCTACGGCCTGGTGGGCATGATCATTCTGGTCCCCGGCATCCAGAAGGCCTTCGGTCTTTCCTCCGGTGCCTGCCTGCTGGCGGCGATCCTGGTCCTGGCGATCATGATCCTGCCCTCCATCATCAGCGTTTCGGAGACGGCCCTGCGGGCTGTGCCGGAGGACTATGAGCAGGCCTCCCTGGCCCTGGGTGCCACCCATCTGGAGACGGTCTTCCGCGTGACCGTTCCCGCCGCCCGCAGCGGCGTGGCCACCGCCATCGTCCTGGGCGTGGGCCGGGCCATCGGCGAGGCCATGGCCATCATCATGGTGGCCGGCAACGTGGCGAATATGCCGGGCCTGTTCCAATCCGTCCGCTTCCTGACCACCGCCATTGCTTCGGAGATGTCCTATGCCTCTGTGGGCAGCTTGCAGCGCAACGCCCTGTTTTCCATCGGCCTGGTGCTGTTCCTGTTCATCATGCTCATCAACGTCTTCCTGAACGTGTGTATCAAACGAAAGAAGGAGGCTTGAGAAATGACGGTTGCTTCCAAAACGGCGCTCTCCCCGCGCCGGAGAGCCTATGACCGCAGCCTGCGCACCCTGCTGTATGTCTGCGCCGGGATCACCGTTGCGCTGCTGGTCTTTCTCATCGGCTATATCTTCTATCGGGGCCTGAGCAACATCAGCTGGTCGCTGCTGACCAGCCAGACCAGCTACATCAGCGACACCATCGGGATCCTGCCCAACTTCTTAAATACCCTGTATATCATCCTGCTGGCGATGGTCATCGTCCTGCCCCTGGGCGTGGGCGCGGCCATCTACCTGACCGAGTACGCCACCAACCGAAACGTGGTGGCGATCATCGAGTTCGCCACAGAGACCCTGACGGGCATCCCCTCCATCATCTTCGGCCTGGTCGGTATGCTGTTCTTCCTCCAGCTCATGGGCCTGAAGGCGGGTATCTTAGCCGGCGGCCTGACGCTGGTCATCATGATCCTGCCCACCATCGTCCGCACGACCCAGGAGAGCCTGAAGACCGTGCCCCAGTCCTATCGGGAGGGTTCCCTGGCCCTGGGTGCCGGCAAGTGGCACATGGTCCGCACCGTCGTCCTGCCCAACGCCGTGGACGGCATCGTGACCGGCTGCATCCTGGCCATCGGCCGCATCGTCGGCGAGTCCGCCGCCCTGCTCTTCACCGCCGGGTTTGGCCTGGAGCTGAACAACTTCCTGACCTCGATGCAGGCCTCCTCCGCCACCCTGACCGTGGCCCTGTATGTCTATGCCAACGAGCGGGGCGAGACGGGCGTGGCCTTTGCCATCGCCGCTGTGCTGATGATCCTGGTGCTGGTCATCAATTTCTCCGCGACCTTCGCCGGCCGCAAACTGAAACGAAAGGCAGGCTGAGCCGACATGACGGAAGCCATTTCTAAGCTGTCCCAGGACAGCATCACTGCCCACCACCTGAACCTGTGGTACGGCACCGACGGCAAGACCTCTGCCGCCAACCGGGGGCACCACGCATTAAAAGACATCAATGTGGAGATCCCAGCCCATGAGATCACGGCCCTCATCGGCCCCTCCGGCTGCGGCAAGTCCACGTTTCTCAAAACCCTCAACCGCATGAATGACTTGGTCCCCGGTGTTCACATCGAGGGCGAGGTATGCTTTGAAGGCCAGAATATTTTCGACAAAGACCTGGACACCACCTGGCTGCGCAAGCAGGTCGGCATGGTGTTCCAGAAGGCCAATCCCTTTCCCATGAGCATCTACGACAACGTGGCCTACGGCCCCCGGACCCACGGCATCCGCAACCGCGCGGAGCTGGACGAGATCGTAGAAAAGTCTCTGCTGGATGCGGCCATCTGGGAGGAGGTCAAGGACCGGCTGAAAAAGAGTGCGCTGGGGCTATCGGGTGGACAACAGCAGCGGCTGTGCATTGCCCGTGCCCTGGCGAACGAACCGGCCGTCCTGCTCATGGACGAGTCCACCTCCGCCCTGGACCCCATTTCCACGGCGAAGATCGAGGACCTGGCTGTGGAGCTGAAGGAAACCTACACCGTCATCATGGTCACCCACAACATGCAGCAGGCCGTCCGTGTGTCGGACAAGACCGCCTTCTTCCTGCTGGGGGAGCTGGTGGAGTTCGGGGACACGGACCAGATCTTCTCCGTGCCCAAGGACAAGCGCACCGAAGAATACATCACCGGGAGGTTTGGATGATGCGAGAGAAATTCATCGAGCAGCTGCAGACCCTCTACCGCCAAATGACCGTCATGGGCGGCCTGTGCCAGCAGGCCATCGCCGTGGCCGTCAGGACCCTGGAAGAGGAAGAGGAGACGGCCGAGAAATTAGAGGCCCAGGTCTTTGCCCTGGACGGGGAAGTGGACGACATGGAGCGGGAGATCGAGACCCTCTGCACCAAGCTCCTGCTCAAGCAGCAGCCCGTGGCCGCCGACCTGCGGCGCATCACCGCCGCCCTGAAAATGGTCACGGACTTGGAGCGCATCGGCGACCAGGCCTCCGACATCGCAGAGCTGGCTCGGTTCATCCGCAAGGGCGGGCGGCACGAGCACCTGCATGAAATGGCAAGAGAAGTCATCCGCATGGTCAGCGACGCCGTGGAAGCCTTCGTCCACCTGGACCTGGAGCAGGCCCGCGCCGTGATCGCTTACGACGACGTGGTAGACCGCTGGTTCAACCAGATCAAGTCTGACCTGGTGGAGCAGATCGCCGCCGACAAGAGCACCGGGGAGGAGCTGCTGGACATCTTCATGGTCGCCAAGTATCTGGAGCGCATCGGTGACCACGCCACGAACCTGGCTGAGTGGGTCGAGTACGCCCAGACCGGTGCCCGGTCCAAGAACGGCCACTGGGTCAGCCCGGAAGCGCAGGCGACCGGCTGGATTTAACCAAAATTTAACCCTTCTTTGGTTTTTGATTTTACCTGGTTTTCGTACACTGGAAGACAGTGAAAACCAGGTAAAATTGGCATGGAAAAAAACCAAAAGAGAGGGTTATGGAGAATGGATCTATTTGACATTTTGACTTTGATCGGAGGCCTGAGTCTGTTCCTGTTCGGCATGGACTTAATGGGGGCCTCCCTGGAGCGGCGGGCAGCCTGAAGACCCTGCTGGGAAAATTGACCTCAAATCAGTTTCTGGGCTTTTTGACGGGCCTGGGCGTGACGGCAGTCATCCAGAGTTCTTCCGCCACCACGGTCATGGTGGTGGGCTTTGTAAACTCCGGCCTGCTCTCCCTGCGCCAGGCCATCGGCGTCATCATGGGTGCCAACGTCGGCACCACCGTCACGGCCTGGATCCTGAGCCTGACGGGTCTGGACGGCGGGAGCTTCTTCATCCAGCTGCTCAAGCCCACTTCGTTTACCCCGATCCTGGCCCTCATCGGCGTGATCCTCACCATGACGGCCAAGAACGACAAGAAGAAGGACACCGGCACGATCCTCTTGGGCTTCGCCGTCCTGATGTTCGGCATGCACACCATGAGCAGCGCCGTGGCCGGGCTGCAAGACGTGCCGGAGTTCCGCAACATCCTGCTCATGTTCCGCAACCCCGTCCTGGGCGTGGCCGCCGGTGCGATCCTGACCGCCATCATCCAGAGTTCTTCCGCTTCCGTGGGTATTTTGCAGGCCCTGTCTGCCACGGGGCAGGTGACCTATGGGGCCGCCATCCCCATCATCATGGGCCAGAACATCGGCACCTGCGTCACGGCCATGCTGGCCTCTGTGGGGGCCAACAAGAACGCCCGCCGCGCCGCTGTGGTCCACCTGATGTTCAACATCATCGGTACGACGGTCTGGCTGGCCGTGTTCTACGGCATCAACGCCGTGGTCCACTTTACTTTCCTCAGCGGACCCATCGACCAGCTGGGTATCGCCATCGTCCACAGTATCTTTAACGTCCTCTGTGCCGCCCTGCTCTTCCCGTTCTCCGGGCTGCTGGAGAAGCTGGCCTGCCGCCTGATCCCCGACAGCAAGGATGCAGCGGAAAGCGCAGACGACAAGATCCAGATCCTGGACGAGCGTCTGCTGGCTACCCCCGCCGTGGCGCTGGGCCGCTGCCAGGAGGTGGCCGAGACGATGGCCCGCATCTCCATGGACGCCATGAAGACGAGCTGCCAGCTCATCCGGCAGTATGACGCCCGATCCGCCGCCGCCATCCGCCGCACCGAGGGGGAGGCCGACCAGTATGAGGACATGCTGGGCACCTATCTGGTCAAGCTCGGCAGCGGTGACCTCACCGCCCAGGACAGCCGGACCAGCGCGAAGATCCTGCACATCATCGGCGACTTCGAGCGCATCTCGGACCACGCCGTGAACGTGGTCGAGTCCGCCGAGGAGATGAAGAGCAAGGGCCTGCGCTTCTCCCCGGAGGCCAGCCATGAGATGCACGTCATGACCGGGGCCGTGGGCGAGATCATGGACCTGGCTCTCGACGCCTACTTACAGGACGACCCCGCCCTGGCCGCCAAGGTCGAGCCGCTGGAGCAGGTGGTGGACGCCCTGAAAGAGCAGCTGCGCAACCGCCACATCCTGCGCTTGCAGAAGGGCGAGTGTACCATCGAGCTGGGCTTCGTCTGGTCCGACCTGCTCACCAGCCTGGAGCGCGTGGCCGACCACTGCTCCAACATCGCCGGGTGCGTCATCGAGATGTCCCACGACAGCCTGCATGTCCACGAATATCTGGACAACGTGAAGGCCGGCAGCAAGGGCTTCCAGCAGGCCTACGACGCCTATGCCCGGAAATACGCCCTGGTGTAAGTTGTTCCAGTGCCACGGCTTCCACCGGCCCCGCAGGCCCAACCGGCGCGACCGGGTTCACCGGTGCCACCGGCCCGGAGGGTCCCCAAGGCCCGGCCGGCCCCGCAGGTCCGCAAGGCCCCACCGGCCCCATCGGACCCCAGGGCCCCCAAGGCCCGGAAGGCCCCAGAGGTCCTGAGGGACCTGCCGCCACCATCACCCCCGCCGCCGCCGTGGCCAACACCACGGACGACACCAACACCGCCACCGTCCTCAACCAGCTCTTGGCCAGCCTGAGAGCGGCAGGATTCTTAGCCACCTAAAGCAAAAGGCCCAGCACGGCAAACCTGTGCTGGGCCTCTCTTATGCCTCCGAGCAAGCCCGTAGGGGCCGCAGACCTCTGCGGCCCGCTCGTCGGGGGCTGTGTGATGTGTTGTAAAGTGGTACCGCGCGGCAGGATCCGGGCCGCAGGGGTCTGCGGCCCCTACGAATATGACCCAGGTGGATCAGGTGCTGGTAAGTGATCAGAAATCTGTATAAATCCTTGACATTGTCGGTATTATAACATACAATAAGAATACAAACAGATACACTTGATGTGAGGAGGATTTATTATGGCAACTTCTGTCACACAGATCCGCATTGATGAGGACCTGAAAAATCAGGCCACCGCGATTTTTGAAGAGCTGGGCCTCGACTTTCCGACCGCAGTCAGAATATTCCTCAAGCGAACCATCTTACAGAACGGTATCCCGTTCAGCATGACGCTGCCCAAGCAGGAATGCAAAGCCACCAGAGCAGTCCGCGCCATGGAACTGCTCAGCCAGGAGGCAGAAAAAAACGGAACCTCTGAGATGAGCTTGGAAGAGATCAACGCAGAAATTCAAGCTGCCCGTCTGGAACAAGCGGGGCACAACACATGAACTATTACGCTGTCATCGACACCAATGTACTTGTTTCCGCCTTGTTAAAAAGTGCGTCCATTCCCGGCATTGTGGCAAGAGAGTCCCTGGAGGGACAGATCATCCCGCTTCTGAACGACGAGATCATCGCCGAATATCGCGCTGTTCTCAGCCGCCCAAGCAAAAGGCCCAGCACGGCAAACCTGTGCCGGGCCTTTCTCATGCCTCCGAGCAAGCCCGTAGGGGCCGCAGACCTCTGCGGCCCGCTTCGTCGGGGGCTGTGGGATGTGTTGTAAAGTGGTACCGCGCGGCAGGGTTCGGGCCGCAGGGGTCTGCGGCCCCTACGAATATTACCCAGGTGGGAAGGTGGTACCGCGCAGCGGGGTAATGTGACGCAGGGATCAGAAATCAGCGCTGCCCACGGTTCTGGGGTGGGGGAGGACGTCGCGGATGTTGGCGATGCCGGTCAGATACATGACCATGCGCTCGAAGCCCAGGCCGAAGCCGGCGTGCTTGCAGGAGCCGAAGCGGCGCAGGTCCAGGTACCACCAGTAATCTTCGGGGTTCATGCCCAGCTCTTTGATGCGGGCCTCCAGCACGTCCAGGCGCTCCTCACGCTGGCTGCCGCCGATGATCTCGCCGATGCCGGGGACCAGGCAGTCGGCTGCGGCGACGGTCTTGCCGTCGTCGTTGAGGCGCATGTAGAATGCCTTGATGTCCTTGGGGTAGTCGGTGACGAAGACGGGGCGCTTGTAGACCTGCTCGGTGAGGTAGCGCTCGTGCTCGGTCTGGAGATCGGTGCCCCACTCGACCTTGAAGTCAAACTTGTCGTTGTGCTTCATCAGAATGTCCACGGCCTCGGTGTAGGTCACGCGGCCGAAGTCGGAGCTGGCCACATGCTGCAAACGCTCCAGCAGGCCCTTATCGACAAAGGAGTTGAAGAAGTCCATCTCCTGGGGGCAGCGGGCCAGGACGGTGCGGATGACGTACTTGATCATGTCCTCGGCCACGTCCATGTCCCCGGCCAGGTCGCAGAAGGCCATCTCCGGCTCGATCATCCAGAACTCGGCGGCGTGGCGCTGGGTGTTGGAGTTCTCGGCGCGGAAGGTGGGGCCGAAGGTGTAGACATTGCCGAAGGCCATGGCGAAGTTCTCCGCGTTGAGCTGGCCGGAGACGGTCAGGCTCGCGGGCTTGCCAAAGAAGTCCTGGCTGAAATCGACCTGCCCGTCCTCGGTCAGCGGGGGGTTCTGGGGGTCCAGGGTGGTCACGCGGAACATCTCGCCCGCACCCTCACAGTCCGAGGCGGTGATGATGGGGGTGTGGACATAGACAAAGCCCCGGTCCTGGAAGAACTCATGGATGGCAAAGGCGGCCACGGAGCGCACGCGGAAGGCTGCGGAGAACAGGTTCGTCCGGGGGCGCAGGTGGGCCACCGAGCGCAGGAACTCCACGCCGTGGCGCTTCTTCTGCAAGGGATACTCCGGGGCGGAGGGGCCTTCCACTTCGATGGAATCGGCCTTGATCTCCAAGGGCTGCTTGGCCTGGGGGGTCAGGACGACCTTGCCGTGGACGATGAGGGCTGCGCCCACGTTCTGCTTGGCGATCTCCTTGTAGTTTTCCAGGGTGGCCTCTTCAAAGACGATCTGGATGCTCTTGAAGCAGCTGCCGTCGTTTAACTCGATGAAGCCGAAGTTCTTCATGTCGCGGATGGTTCTGGCCCACCCGCAGACGGTCACGTCCTGACCGCCGTACTGGTCCATGTCCGCAAAGATGCGGGCGATCTCTGTCCGTTTCATATTGGTGTACATCCTTTCAACAGGTGATTGATTTCAGCAAATGGTTATTGTTCATCTACTACGTCGCCGTGCTCGATGTGGTAGGCGATGCGCTGGACGATCATCATGAGGGCAACGAGATTTTTGCCGCCCTCCGGGACGATGACATCCGCGTAGCGCTTGGACGGCTCCACAAACTGCTCGTGCATGGGCTTGACCGTCGTGAGATACTGCTCCATGACGGACTCCAGCGTCCGGCCGCGCTCCTTGACGTCCCGTAAGATGCGGCGCAGAATGCGCACGTCTGCGTCCGTATCCACGAAAATTTTGATGTCCATCAGGTCCCGCAGGGCCTTGTTCTCGAAAATGAGGATGCCCTCCACGAGAATGACTTTGTTCGGGGCCAGGGTCAGCGTCTCTTCCGTCCGGTCGTGGATGGCGTAGTCGTAGACGGGACACTGGACGGTCTTGCCCGCCTTCAGGTCCTCTAAGTCCTGGATCATCCGGTCGGTGTCAAAGGCGGCGGGATGGTCGTAGTTGAGGGTCTGACGCTCCTCCAGGCTCATGTCGTGGTGGGCGGCGTAGTAGTTGTCGTGGGGCAGGACGCTGATGTCTGCGCCGAACTGCTCCTTGAGGTTTTCCACTAAGGTGGTCTTGCCGGAGCCGGTGCCCCCGGCGATGCCGATGATCAGGGGTCTCATGTCTTTCCCTCCTGTCAAATGCCGTTATTCCTCTTCCTCGCTGCGCTCGTTGAACTCGGTCAGCACCAGCTGGGGGTTGTGGTCGGCCACCCACTTGATGGACCAGAAGGCACCGAAGAGCAGCAGCTTGTTGCCCTTGTAGTCCTCCACGAGCTTCGTGTCGTTGCCCAGGACCAGATCGGTCTCGTGGAACTCCACGGGTTCCTTGATCCAGCGCAGGTATTCATAGGGCAGGGTGTCCATACGGATCTCCACGTTGTATTCATTCCGCAGGCGGTACTGGAAGACGTCAAATTGCAGGGTACCCACGACGCCCACGATGACCTCTTCCATGCCGGTGTAGGGGATCTTGAAGATCTGGATGGCGCCCTCTAAGGCGATCTGCTCCGCGCCCTTTAAAAACTGCTTCCGCTTCATGGTGTCCACCGGCCGCACGCGGGCGAAATGCTCCGGCGCAAAGGTCGGGATGGGGTCAAAGCGGAACTTCTTGCCGGGGGTGCAGAGGGTGTCGCCGATGGAGAAGATGCCGGGGTCGAACACGCCGATGATATCCCCGGCATAGGCCTCCTCGATGATCTCCCGCTCGGCGGCCATGAGCTGCTGGGGGCGGGAGAGGCGGAGCTTTTTCTTGCCCTGGACGTGGTAGACCTCTTTGTCCGCGTCGAACCGGCCGGAGACCACGCGCATGAACGCGATGCGGTCCCGGTGGGCCTTGTTCATGTTGGCCTGGATCTTAAAGACGAAGGCGGAGAAGAAGTCGTCCTCCATGGCGTCGATGGTGCCGATGCTGCTGTGGCGCGGCAGGGGCGGGGTGGTCATGCGCAGAAAGTCCTCCAGGAACGGCTCCACGCCGAAGGTCGTCAGCGCCGAGCCGAAGAACACGGGGGAGAGCTTGCCGTGGCGGACGCGGTCGAGGTCGAAGTCGCAGGAGGCGCCGTCGAGCAGCTCGATGTCCTCGATGAGCTGGTCCCGCTTGGTCTGGCCCAGCATGTCGATGAGCACGGGGTCGTCCAGATCGATCTGGGTGGTGCCGGACTTCTTGGCGTTGGTGTTGGAGGAGAAGTGTAAGATCTCCTGCTTGTTCCGGTCGTACACGCCCAAAAATTCTTTGCCGGAGCCGATGGGCCAGTTGACGGGGTAGGTGTCGATGCCCAGCTCCTTCTCGATCTCCTCGCACAGCTCGAAGGGGTCTCTGGCTTCTCGGTCCATCTTGTTGATGAAGGTAAAGATGGGGATGTCCCGCATGACGCAGACCTTGAAGAGCTTCCGGGTCTGGGCCTCGACGCCCTTGGCCGCGTCGATGACCATCACGGCCGAGTCGGCGGCCATGAGAGTGCGGTAGGTGTCCTCGGAGAAGTCCTGGTGGCCGGGGGTGTCCAGGATGTTGATGCAGAAGCCCTCATACTGGAACTGCAGGACGGAAGAGGTGACAGAGATGCCGCGCTGCTTCTCGATCTCCATCCAGTCCGACACAGCGGCGCGGGTGTTCTTCTTGCCCTTGACCTGACCGGCTTGGGCGATGGCCCCGCCGTAGAGCAGGAACTTTTCGGTCAGGGTGGTCTTACCGGCGTCGGGGTGGGAGATGATGGCGAAGGTTCTTCTTCTTTTGATCTCGGATTCGTATTGTGACAAAGGATCGTCCTCCTCTGGGTTTTGAAGTGCTTTGAGATAATTTACCCTTTATTTTACCATGGCTTGCCCTACTCTGCAAGGGAGAGGGGAGAGAAAAAACGGGAAAAAGGATTTGCTGGCCGGGATGAAAAAGCTCCGCCCTGGTGTTCAGAGCGGAGTTTCTGTTACCCTTCGCTGAGCAAAAAGTCCAGCACTTTGATGATTTGGATGCCGTCCACGTCCTGGATGAGGTCACAGTCCATGGCAATGACGATTTTTTCATAGTTGTCGGGGATGGCTTGCAGGGGGGCCAGCTCCCGCGCACGGGTTTCGGGGGCGTTCATGTTGTCGGTCACTTGGATATACTTTTTCTCGTTCATTTTAGTGGCGATGAAGTCGATCTCTTTGTCGCCCACCTTGCCGATGGCGACTTCATAGCCCCGCCGCAGCAGCTCCAGGTAGACGATGTTTTCCAGGATGTGTCCCACGTCGCCGCCCCGGTTGCCCAGCAGATAGGTCCGCAGGCCGGGATCGACGATGTAGTATTTCCCCAGCGTCCGCAGGTAATCTTTCCCCTTGATGTCAAAGCGTTTGACCTCATAGAAGATGTAGGATTCCAAGAGAGCATTGATATATGCGGAGATCGTCTGCACCGCCGGTTTGCTTTTCCTGCCGTTGTCCAGCAGGCCCTCATTGACCAGCGTCCGCCCGATGGACGCCGCCGAGGTGTTGTTGCCGATGTTGTCCGCCAGGAACAGAATGATCTTGCGGAGCAAAAGCGCGTCCGTGACGGCCCGCTGTTCCTTGTGTTTGCCGCGCTCTAAAATGTCCCGCACGACCACGGCGGAATAGATGCCGTCCAGCAGCATGTTGGCCCGCTCCTGCTCCAGCTCGGCCCCCGCTAGCCCTGGCATCCCGCCGAACTGGGCATAGGCTTCAAAGAGGTCCCGCAGGGCGTAGGCCTCCCCGTCTTTCCCCTTGGCCCGCTGTTTCCTGGTGCCGTTGGGGGCTTTGTATGCCTCCAATTCATAGCCGTGAAAGTCCAAAAATTCCCGGAAGGAGAGGGGAAGCATTTTGATCTCCACATAACGGCCGGAGAGATAGGTAGACAATTCCGACGAGAGCAGGTAGGCGTTGGAGCCAGTCACATAAATATCACAGTCCAGGTCCACCCGGAAGGAATTGACGGCGTTCTGCCAATCCGTTATCTTCTGCACCTCGTCCAGAAAGAGATAGAACCGTTTGCCCTGGGGGGCGCGTTCCATGACGTATTGATACAGACCCTTGCCGTCCAGGTCGGCAAACCGCATGGACTCAAAATTCATCGAGAGAAGCTGGTTTTCTGTGACGCCCTGCTGCCGTAAATGCGCCATCATCAGCTTCAGCAGGCTGGACTTGCCGCAGCGTCGGATGCCGGTCACGACTTTGATGACGTCCATATCCTGCACGGAAATCAGCTTGTTGAGATACTGCGCTCTGTTTTTTAGTTCCATCCTGCGCTCACCATCCTTATGGAACTAGGATAGCACACCACCGGCAAGAAGTAAAGTTATTTACATCAATGTGAAAAACTTTTGTTTTTTTGAAGTGATTCACATTGATGTTATAAAAGTGGGCTGTCGGAACGATTTTTAAAATAGGAAATTGACATTTTAGCTAAAAATAGAGTAGTATAATTTTAGAGATGAACAAACGACCTGATTTAACATGAACCTCTACACAAGATAGAAAGAAGGGCCGCTTATGAACACACAACTGGTCAACATGCTGCACTTGACCTGGGAACCCGTGGGGGTCTTTTTGGGGAACACGACGGCTGCGTGTGAGTTTACCCCGTCCCCGAACAAGCGAAACTGCGTGCTTCCCCTGCTGATGTCGGCCTCCCGTGGGAAGATCATCGGGATGGACGAGGCGGGCTGCACCTGTCCGGGCGGTGCGGTCGGGGTCTGCTTCGGGGATGGCTATACCAGAGGAAACCCGAACATCCACCGGCTGCTCTCCCAGGGCATGGGGGCGCATGTGCCGGAGGGGATACCGGAGAAGACCAAAGAAATGATGCGGGAGGGGGAACGCTTTTTCTGCGATGAAGAGGTCGGGCTGCGATGGAAAGAAAGCACGCCCTTTTCGGACAGGGCGTATCCCCGCATCGTCTTTGCGCCCCTGCACAGATGGGACGAGGTCGGAACGCCCGATCTGGTCTACCTCTTCGCCAACCCGGACCAGATTTCGGTCCTGGTCACGATGCTGGGCTTTCACAACGGAAAACGGATCAACACGCTGGCCCCCTTTGGTGCGGCGTGCCAGTCGATCCTATATGCCGCCGGGCAGCTCGACCAGGAAGAGCCTTGCGCGATCATGGGCCTGTTTGACATTTCCCAGCGCCGCGCCGCCCTCAAAGACTGCCTCTCCCTCACGCTGCCATACCGGCTATGGGAGAACCTGCACAAGGACCTGGACAAAAGCTGCCTGACCACCCACAGCTGGCGGGAAATCGAGAAGCGCCTGTGAGCGTGCCTTCTCCGGCTGACTTGATCCATAGAGCCCCCCGGAAACGCAAACCGTCCGTGCGAACCTACTCCGCACGGACGGTTTGTGTTTTGTAAAACAGTTTTCCACACCCCTGTGGAAAACTTATGCTTTCTTCGCCTGGGGCACGGAGAACCGGCTGACAGAGTAAGAAAGATGGATATTGCAAATTTTGTCGTTTTGTGACATAATCAAATCAAGCTGTGCCATGTAAACGGCGTGATAGGCACGCTGGTTCGGCGGTTGTGTCTCCCCCAAGTATATTTCATTCCGGGGGTTGCACCTCTCAGCACCCCTGATCCCAAGGGAGGGGGGAGTTTTTGTGTCTTTGCTTTCCGTGATTTGCGAGATCATTCAGACAGGAGTTGCAGTTTCTGCGCTTTTACTGGAAGTTTCCGAGAGAATCGGGAAAAAGAAGGGCAAGGACGATAGAGAGAAGTAACCGCCTGGCGGCCACCAAGCGGTTACTATCGTCTTTGACATAGTTCTGTTCGGGAGCCAACCGTTGCCAGCTGTCTCCTGCTGAATACAGTATAGCCCAGAAGGTCGCGTCTGTCAAGGCGTGGCCTTCGTTTTTTGCGCCTGGAAGGTGTGCAGATACGTTTTCCGCATGGGTGTGAAAAACTGAAAACTTAGTCTTTCTTCGCCTGCCGGTTCATCTGTTGGAAGAACCGGACCGTCAGCACCACGGCGACCAGCATGGCGATGGCGTCTGCCGCGGGGCCGGCGTAGAGCACGCCCTGGATGCCGAACTTGTGCGGCAGGAGCAGGGCCAGGGGGACGAAGCAGGCCAGGTCGCGGATGAGCGAGGCGGCGGTCGCCTTCCCCGGTTCGCCCACGGCCTGGAAGAAGATGGAGGTCATCTTGATAAAGCAGGTGAAGGTGATGAGGGAGAGGAAGACGCGGAAGGTCTGGATGGCAAACTCCCAATACAGCGGGTCGCCCTGACCGAAAATGCCCACGACGAGCTGGGGGCAAAGCTCAAAGACCAGCGTGGCGGCAAGGCCCACGGCCAGGGTGGTGGCCAGGATCAGCTGGTACGTCTTGCGGACGCGGTCGTATTTCTCCGCGCCGTAGTTATAGCCCAAAATGGGCTGGCCGCCCAGGACCACGCCGACGACGATGTTGATGACGATGGTATAGACCTTCGTCTCGATGCTGATGACGGAGATGGGGATGTCCGGCCCGTAGACGGACAGGGTGCCGTAGTGCGACAGCATGAGGTTGCAGACCAGGGAGACGACCACGATGGAAATTTGCGTCACAAAGGTCGAGATGCCCAGCTGGACGGACGCAAAAAACACCCGCCAATGGGGTTTGAAACTGGCCTTTTCCAGCTGGAAACTCTTGGTCTTCCGCAGGAGATAAGCGGCGTTCAGGACGAAGGACAGGACCTGCCCCGCCACGGTCGCCCAGGCCGCGCCCTTAATGCCCCAGTGCAGGCCGAAGATGAAGATGGGGTCCAGGACGATGTTCGTCACCGCACCGGAGACGGTGGAGAGCATGGCGTACTTGGGGCTGCCGTCGGCCCGGATCGACCCGTTGGTGGAGTTCGTCAGCATGTAGAAGGGGAAGGCCCCCAGCAGGATCGTAAAATACTCCATGGCCATGCCGATGGTGGTGTCCGAGGCACCAAAGAGGCGGAGCAACGGCTCCTGCCAGATGCCGCAGACGATCATCAGAAAAACGCTGGCAGCGAAGGTCATGGTGACGCCGCTGCCGACGCACCGGTGGGCGCTCTGGGCGTCGCCCTTGCCCTGGCAGAGGCTGAGGTAGGCTGCGCAGCCGTCCCCCACGCACCAGCCGAAGGCCATGGCGACCATCAGCAGGGGGAAGACCACCCCCGTGGCGGCGTTGCCCAGGTACCCCAGCTCGCTGTTGCCGATGAAGATCTGATCGACGATGTTGTACAAGGCGCTGACGAGCAGCGACAGGATGCAGGGCAGAGAGAAGGAGCGCAGCAGTTTTCCCAGGTCATCCCGGCCCAGGTAGGCGTTGTGTTCGAGTGCCATAAGAACCTCCTGAATCAAAGAAATGAGGAGGCTTTGGTACGGAAAAACCACCCAGAAAAACCGGGACAAGAGGGCGTGCACAGAACCGAAGTCCTGTGCACGCACATTTTGTCAGGGGTTACCCTATCATAGATTTTGAAAAAAGTCAAGCCTGTGCAAATTCGGGGGGGATGGGGTGCTTCACGCAGCGGCGGCCCTCCTTGGCCCAGATGTTGCCCAGGCACTTGGTGCAGCCGACGCAGGGGGAATCCTCGCCCTGCTCCAGGTGCTTCACAAAGTCAGGTTGGCAGATGAAGGGGCGGGAGGCGGAGACAAACTCGATGCCTGCGTCCAGGATGGCCTGGACCGTCTCCGGCCCGCGCACGCCGCCGACCAGGATGAGGGGGATCTTGACCTCCTGGCGGATGGCCTTGGCCTGGTCCAGGTAGAAGGTGGGCACCTGCTTCTTGCCCAGGCCCAGCCAGTTGTAGCCGGACAGCTCAATGGCGTCGGCGCCCAGGGCCTCGAACTGACGGCAGAAGTAGAGGATGTCCTCGGCGTAGGAGGCCTTGTACTCGCCGCCGCAGTTGGTGTTGACCTTGATGAGGACGGGGTAGTCCTGGCCGACTGCTTCACGGATGGCGGTGAGACATTCGCCGGGGAAGCGGAAGCGGTTCTCGGCGCTGCCGCCGTAGGCATCGGTGCGCTGGTTGGTGTTGGGGTCCAGGAACTGGCTGAGCAGATAGCCGTGGGCGCAGTGGAGCTGGATACCGTCGAAGCCAAGCTCCTTGGCGGCCTTGGCAGCGTCCACGAAGTCGGCCTTGATCTTGGCCATGTTCTCGGCGGTGATCTCGGTGGTCTCCATGTCGTTGGGGGCCTTCAGGCCGCCGGTGGGGGCCAGGAGCTTGCCGCCGGCCACGTGCTTTTCGGGCATGAAGACGTTCATGCCGGCGTGCATGAGCTGGAGGATCAGGCGGCCGCCTGCCTCGTGCACGGCGTCCAGCACTTCCTTCTGGCTGGCCCGCTGTTCCTCGGTGGCAAAGCCGACCTGAATTCCGGTGGAGCGGGCTTCGGGGGAGATGTAGCTGTAAGCGGTGATGATGGCGCCGGTCCCGGCGGCGGCAATGTCGCGGTAGAGCGCGACCTGTTCGGGGGCGCAGGTGCCGTCCCGGTGGCCGAAGGGGTCCTGGGTGGCGGAGCGGATGACCCGGTTGGGCAGGGTCATGGTGCCGATCTGGCCGGCAGAGAAGAGGTTGGAAGGCATGGGCAGTCTCCTTTGTATCACGTTAAAAATTCTGAAACCTTCGGTCGCTGGTCAACAGCGAACACTTCATTATATCGAACCAACGCGAAAAACACAAGGCCCTTCGCGCGGTTTCTCCCTCATCGGGTCAAAACATAGTCCGTGCCGCTTCCCCGGCCGGAAAAATACGCGCCGATGGGCTGGATCGTCAGGGCCTCGTCCGAGAAGGCCATGCCATACGTCTCCCCCGGCCATTGACAGTCGGCCTGACCGGGGCTACAATGGGAAAACTATGGCCTTCTTGACGAGAGAGAAGATAAAACCATCATACCACAAAAGAGAGAGCGTGAGAAGCATGCAAGAGAACAAAGAAAAACAAACCATGGGCCTTGTGACCGTCACGAGCGGTTACGTCCTGTGGGGCCTGCTAGCCATCTACTGGAGCTTTTTGGGGCAGGTGAACGCCGTCTTTATCCTGGCCCAGCGGATCGTCTGGTCCCTGGTGTTTATGGCGGCCTACCTGCTCGTGACCCGCCGCTGGAAAGAGGCTGTGGACGCCCTGCGCAGCCGCACGACGATGAGCAACTGCTTCCTGTGCGGCGTGCTCATCACGTTAAACTGGGGCATCTATATCTACGCCGTGAACAGCGGCCATGTGCTCCAGGCCAGCATGGGCTACTTCATCGAGCCGGTGCTGGTGGGCCTGATGGGGGTCATCGCCTTCCGGGAGCGCCCAAGCAAGGCGGAGACGGCCACCTTCCTCATCGCCGGGGTGGGCATCGCCTATCTCACCGTGCGCACGGGGCGGTTTCCCATCCTGGCCCTGGCCATTGCCGTGCCCTTCACGGTGTACGGGGCGCTGAAAAAACGGGTCCCGCTCACGGCCCAGACCTCCCTGTTCATGGAGACGCTGTGCATGACGCCCTTTGCGCTGGCGTTTTCTGCCTGGTGGTGCGCGGGCCACGGGGGGACAACGGGGGTGCTGGCCGGGGCGAGCTTCTGGCTCCTGCCCGCCTGCGGCGTGGTGACGTCGGTCCCGCTGCTGCTGTTTAACCTGGGCGTGAAAGAGATCCCGTATTATTTTTCGGGCATCCTGATGTACATTAACCCGACGCTGCAATTCCTGGTGGGTCTCATTTACTTCAGGGAAGCGCTGAACGTGGACCAGCTCATCGCGTTTTGCATCATCTGGGTCGGCATCATCGTGACGCTGACGGAGAAGGTCCGGGTCATTCGGGCGCAGAGAAAGATGGAGTCCGTCAAAGCCGGAGGGATTTGATGGGTGGTCCCGCAGGGGACGGGGGTGGCTTACTACCTCCCACCCACATGCAACCTCACCGCCACCGCTTGCCCCATCTCTAACCGGTCCGGTGCCACATCGCAGCAATACGCCAACACCCGCACCCCCGCCTGGGCGGCCTCTCGCAAGGCCTGCCCGAAGGCGGGGTGTGTTGTTTCGTTGGGGGCGAAAAAGTCCGCCTGGGCCATTTGGATGACAAAGCAGACGGTGCAGTCATAGCCCTCTGCCTGGGCAGCGGCCAGGCCGTGGAGATGCTTCACCCCGCGTTCCGTGGGGGCGTCGGGGAAGTAGACGGCGTTGTCCTGCTCCAGGGTCACGCCCTTGACTTCCACGAAGCCCCGCCGGGCGGCAGTCTCCCAGTAGAAGTCGAACCGGGAGTCGCCGTGCTTTTGTTCCGGCTTGAGCAGGGTCAGGTCCGGCAGAAAGTGCCCGGCGCTGGCCCACTCGAAAAAGACCTGGTTGGGAGCCTGGGCGTCCAGGTTGATGAGCCGGTCTCCCTTCTGAACGGCGATGAGGTCATAGGCCGTTTTGCGGTTCGGATTCCCGCTCTTGGTCAGCCAAACCGCCGCCCCGGGGACCAGCAGTTCCCGGCAGCGGCCGGTGTTTTTCACGTGGACAGTGGTGGGCACGCTGTCCAGCAGGACCTCCGCCACAAAGCGGTTAGGCCGGGCGAGAAAGACGGCGGGGGATACGTTGGGGTAGTGCATAAAAGCCTCCTGGTCGAACTTTTTTTGGATGGAAAAACACGGCGCAGTGTGGTACACTAAATGGTACACTAAATAAGGGACAAGGGCATCATACCCCAGGCTGCCGCCCACCGTCAAGACAGAAGAAAGCAGGCGAACCCATGAAACCAATCGAACGCTTCTTATACTATATCACTTACGACACCCAGTCCGACGAGGACTCTGCCCTGACCCCCTCCACCCCCAAGCAGAAGAGATTAGGGGCGCGGCTGGCGCAGGAATTGCAAGACCTGGGCCTGGAACACGCCCATCTGGCCGAGAACGGTGCGGTCTACGGTTGGCTGCCCGCCACGGCAGGGAAGGAGGACTTGCCCGTCCTGGCCCTCATCGCCCACATGGACACCGCGCCCCGTGTGCCGGGGGAGAACGTGAAGGCGCAGATCGTTCGCTACGAGGGCGGCGATCTGGTTTTGAACGCCGAGCGGGGCATCGTGATGACGCCGGCCGGTTTCCCGGACTTAAATGACCAGGTCGGCAAGGAGCTGATCGTGACGGACGGCACGACGCTCTTGGGGGCCGACGACAAGGCGGGTGTGGCGGAGATCTTCTCGGCTGTGGCCTACCTGGCAGAGCACCCGGAGCTGGCGCACGGCCGGGTGGCCGTCTGCATCACCCCCGACGAGGAAGTGGGGCGAGGGGCCGACTATATTGATCTGGACCTGCTGGGGGCGGACTTTGCCTACACCGTGGACGGCGGACCGCTGGGGACGCTGGAGTATGAGAATTTCAACGCCGCCAGCGCCGAGGTCGTGATCCACGGGGTCAATATCCACCCGGGCGATGCCAAGAACAAGATGAAGAACGCCTGTTTGATGGCGGCGGAGTTGATCGCCATGGTCCCCCCGGCGGAAAGCCCCGCCCACACCGAGGGCTATGAGGGCTTCTACCACCTCTGCGGCATGGAGGGGGACGAGAGCAAGGCCAAGCTCAGCTGGATCCTCCGGGACCACGACTGGGCCAGCTTCGAGGCCCGCAAGCAGACGATGCAGCGCATCGGGGATTACCTGAACGAGAAGTACGGCCCCATGAGCGTCGAGGTCCGCCTCACGGATTCCTATTACAACATGAAGGAAAAGATCCTGCCCCACCCGGAGCTGCTGGACTGGGCCAGAGCAGCCTTCCGTCAGGCGGGGGTGGAGCCGGTGGACGTGCCCATCCGGGGCGGCACGGACGGGGCGCGGCTGAGTTTTCTGGGCCTGCCCTGCCCGAATCTCTCCACCGGCGGCTACCACTTCCATGGGGTCTATGAGTATATCCCCGTGGAGTCCTTGGAGAAAATGACGGAAACCCTGGTGAATTTAGTGACCGGAATTGATAAAATAGAAAAGCACTGAAATTTCCAAAAAAAATGAAAAAAAGGTGTTGACAAATCCGACTTTGTCCGATATACTAAGCATCGTTCGCTACGGACGGTCGGACACGGCGGCATAGCTCAGTTGGCTAGAGCATTCGGTTCATACCCGAAGTGTCACTGGTTCAAATCCAGTTGCCGCTACCACTGACCTTGGGAGGGCGACCTCCCAAGGTCTCTTTTCCGGCCCGTTGGTCAAGCGGTTAAGACACCGCCCTTTCACGGCGGTAACACGGGTTCGAGTCCCGTACGGGTCACCACATGGAGGCATAGCTCAGCTGGTAGAGCGCTCGCCTCACACGCGAGAGGTCACAGATTCGAGTTCTGTTGTCTCCACCAAAATCCTGAAGCCGTAAGGCTTCAGGATTTTTTTATCGCAACCAGAAACGGGAAGCGAACGGGATCGAGAAGGGGAAAAGAAAAACCCTCGAACCGAAGTTCGAGGGTTTCAAAAAGTGGCGGAGAAGGAGGGATTCGAACCCTCGAGACCCTTTTGGGGCCTACACGATTTCCAATCGTGCGCGCTCGACCAAACTACGCGACTTCTCCGTGTTTGCTCTACGTTTCGTAGTGCTGTTTTGTTTTGCGTGGCTCGTGCGGGACAAGCAACAATGGAAATTATAGCAGGTTTTCGCCAGAAGTCAAGCTCTTTTTTGAAAAAATTCAAAAAATTTTTCCCGCCCTCTGGGAAAGGGAAGCAGAGGGGCAGACGAGGACGGGAGGTACTTCTGTTACAGATAGAAATTGTGACCGCCGATGGTGCAGTAATACGTCCGGCTGCGGTCGGCCCAGGAGTACATGGTGGTGACATTAAAATAGAGGCAGGGCTCGGCTTCCCGCACGCCGTCGAGGCAGAGCTTGGCCGCCACGACGCTGCGCTCGTCCGGGTCGTGGTAGATGGTCCCGTTGGCCACCGGGGAGAACTGGCGGGGAGCAAAGACCACGTCCTTGATCGTGTCGGGGAAGGCGGGGTCGGCCACCCGGTTGAGGATGACGGTCCCGACGGCGATGCGGCCCGCCATGGGCTGGTTGCCGGACTCAGAGTAGATGGCGCGGGAGAGCCAGTACAGGTCCTCTTCCGGATAAATGGGCGCGGTGGCGGGGGCGCCGGTCTGGGAGAGGCGCAGGTCGCCGGTGGTGGGGTCCGTGGACGGGGTGCAGCCCAGGGCCTCTGCAAACGTATCCAGCGGTAAGTAGACTTGTCCCTCCACGGCTTGGACGAAGCAGGGGACATAGAAACAGCGGTCATTCCCGGTGAAGTAGGCCTCGCCCGCCAGAGCTTCCAGGTGCAGGTCGTCGCCTTGGGCGGAGAGGGTGTCGGCCTGCTCCGTTACGGCCAGACCGGGGTACAGCGCCCGCAGGACCGGCGCAGCAGCGAGATAGGTCTCGCCCTCCACGACCGTCGTTCCGGCGGAACAGGTCCGGGAGGAAGCGTCGGAGAGCAGGGCAGCGGTCGGCGCAGCTTCTCCGGCGGCGGTGGGTTGGATCGTGATGGTATAGCCCGTGTACCGGGTGCCGAGGGCATTGGCCAGCAGGGCGCTGGCGTTGGAAGCTCCGTGGGATGTGCCAGAGGAAGAGACATGGGTGGTCTGATTTCCCGCCGCGAAGGCGTGGAGGGAGAGGACCAGCAAGAGCGCACATAAGATGATCGCGCTGGGCAGTTGGGTCTTCATAAGCAGTTCTCCTGTTTCTAAATGTTTCCGATTGTTACTACATTGTAACCGAATTGTGAACAAAAAGCAAGACTTTTCTGCGAGGCCTGCAAGCTTCTGCTCATAATCTACCAAAAACTTCCAGAGAAACAACGAGAAAAAAGGCGTCTCCCAACGGTTTTTTGTGGGAGACGCCTTTGGCGCGTTCGGGGGAGGGGGCGTTCTTCCACTGCTTAACAGCGGTCCTCCTTCCCGATTAGGGACGGCGTTTCTGGTTAACCCTCCAGCTTCTTATAGGCCTTGGTGACAAAGCGCTCGTTTTGGATGATGGCGCGTTCGTGGGTGCCTTCGCCGATGGGGCCGCGGGCATCCTCAGCGGTGACCTTGAAGACCAGGCGGCGGCCGTCCACCTCGGTCAGCTCGGCGCGGCAGGTGACCTCCAGGCCCACGGGGGTGGGGCTGAGGTGCTTGGCGTTCATCAGGGTGCCCACGGTGCCCTCGCCCTCGGCCAGGTAGGGGGCGACGGACGTCCAGGCGGCCTGCTCCAGGCGGGCGATCATCACGGGGGTGGCCAGCACGTCCAGGGTGCCGCTGCCCACGGTCTTGGCGGTGAGCTCGTCGGTCACGACGAACTTGACTTCGGCGGAAATTCCAGGCTGTAACATAGGTAATGTATCCTCCTTTGGAGTAATATCTGTCAGCGGAAACTCGTTGGGGAAATGCATCAGTTTCCAAAGCCAAAAACGGCTCTCATTTGGGCCAATTGTATCAGAAAACCGAGGCAAGGGAAAGGAAAATCTCGAAAAAAGGGCCTGTTCTGCAAGTTTTCCAGAAGATTGCGTCAAAAAGGCCAAAGGTCGACGGATAATTTTGTTCAAACTACCGCATTATGTCTATCTTGACTTTTGGCGACAGGTAGGTTAGCATAGGAAAGTAAATTTGTGCTTGGCACAAGACTGTATATTTTTGACAGGAGGACTCATCCAATGTACGAGCAGCACGAGAACTATGAGCGCTACATTCCTGATGTAATGCTGAAGAAGCACAAGAAGCATGAGGAGTATCTGAACAATGCCTATGCCGGCATGACCCACGAGGAGATCTATAAAAGCAAGCTGGGCACCGTTGAAGATGCCATCGGCCTCATCGAGAGCGGCGACTGCATCGTCTGGTCCATCCACGGCTCCGAGCCCCGTCTGTTCCTGCGCAACCTCCACCGCATTGCTGACCGCATCGACCCCAAGAACCCCGTCGAGCTGTGGTCCTGCGTGCATCGTTGGGGCTCTGAGTATCAGATCCACACCAACACCGAGCTGAAGGACAAGTTCCATCATCAGACCTTCTTCTATGACGGCAACTTCCGGAAGATCCATCCCTCCGGCATGTCTACTTATTTCCCCGTGAACCTGCATAACTACGGCCAGGAGCTGCACCGCTGCAAGCGCCCCAACGTCGTCGTTGTCGGCGTGTCCAGCATGGACGAGCACGGCTACTGCTGCGTCTCCTGCGACCTGCAGTGGGAGATGGAGTCCTTCTACTCTGCTGATAAGATCATCTTCGAGGTCAACCCCGCCATTCCTCATCTGCCCGGCGACTGCGCTCTGCCCGTTGCTATGGCTGACGTGATCATCGAGTCCGACCTGTCCCTGTACGAGCTGCAGGATCCCCCCATCGGCGAGGCTGAGAAGACCATCGCTCAGTATGCTGCTGAGATGGTTCACGACGGCGACTGCATCCAGCTGGGCTTCGGCGGCATCCCCAACGCTATCGGCTTTGAGCTGATGAACCGTCATGACCTGGGCATCCACACCGAGCAGATCGGTGCTTCCATGGCTCACATGATCCAGAACGGCGTTGTCACCAACCGCTACAAGAACCTGGACAAGGGCT
>OLNW01000629.1_pt1 | contig 40285 bp, 66 predicted proteins | sample 1672121 | NCBI WGS metagenome assembly OLNW01 (sample SAMEA3136648, study PRJEB25190) | human gut metagenome
GGCGCAGCATCCGCCACCGGCGAGAGGGGCGCAGCATCCGCCACCGGCTGGAGTGGCGCAGCATCCGCCACCGGCAAATACTGTGTGGCTATGACAACCAGCTTTTTGGGCCGCGTTATGGGCGATATCGGCAACGCTATTGTCTGCGTAGAGCGTAGGAATAATGGAGAGATCGCCGCCATCCTTGCTGGCATCGTGGATGGTGAGACGCTGAAACCCGGCGTGTGGTACACCGTTAAGAACGGCCAATGGGTGGAGGTGCAGGAATGAACCGACTGAAGGAACGACGTCTGGAGCTGGGGCTGACGCAGGAGGCGGTCAGCGGTATCCTGAAGCTGGCAGACGCACGGATGGACGTGAGCATGGTGAGCCGTTTTGAAAACGGCGTGTGCCTGCCCACGGAGGAAGTCACCGAGGCGCTGGAGGCGGCGCTGCGGGCCAGCAGGGCGTATCTGTTCGGCGAGGACGAGAAAGCGGAGATGCCTATACGTACGGCGGAGACAGAGCGGATCGCCTGTCTGATCCCCAAGGGGCGCAGGAACGCCATCAGCCGGGAAGACCTGGCGGCGGCGCTGCACACCACCGACCGGAAGATGCGAAAGGCGGTTGCCGAGGCAAAGAAGCAGGGCTTGATGATCTGCAACGATGGGGACGGTTATTACCAGAGCGACGAGTTGAGCGACCTGTGGCGGCAATACAGGCGGGAGACGGCGCGGGCCATGTCCATACTCAAGGCGCGGAAGCCTATGCGGGAAGTGCTGAAAGCGGCTGGGAGGCCGGTATGAGCGTGTTTGACTACAAGGAGCCGCGGGTGGAGCCGAAGCCCTACAAGGTGCCGCGATGCCCGGTGTGCGGCGAGGAAACAGATACCCTGTACAAGAATATTTACGGCGAAACCGTTGGGTGCGATGGCTGCATCCGAACGGTGGACGCATGGGAGGAAAAGAAATGAGCTTGAGTTTATACCACATTGACCAGGCGCTGGAGGCGCTGATCGACCCGGAGACCGGTGAGCTGCTGGACTACGATGCTTTTGAGCAGCTGCAGATGGACAGGGAGCACAAGATCGAGAACATGGTGTGCTGGTCCAAGAGCCTGGACGCGGAGGCAAAAGCCATCCGGGACGAGGAAAAGGAGTTGGCGGAGCGCCGCCGCACGATGGAGCGCAAGCGTGACCGGCTGCGGGACTACGTTGACCGCGCATTGGACGGGCACCCCTTCCAGACGGCAAAGTGTTCCGTTACCTACCGCAAGAGTACGGCGGTAGAGATCACCAACATGGAGGAGCTGGTGCGGTGGTGCATGGACAACGGCTATGACGGCAAGGTGACGTATGCCGCTCCAACGGTGGAAAAGAGCGACATTGCCTCGCTGCTGAAAGCCGGTGTTGCGGTGGACGGCGCGGAAATCGCCGAGCGGATGAACATGGGGGTGAAGTGATGGGCGCACATGTTTACGGCAAGCTGATGATGATCCAGCAGGAGCTGAAAGCCCCGAAGGGGCAGTACAACAGCTTTGCCAAGTACAACTACCGGAGCTGTGAGGATATTCTGGAGGCGGTAAAGCCTTTGTGCATCAAGAACAACGCCACGCTGCTGCTGAATGATGCGGTGCAGGAAGTATCCGGCAGATTTTACGTTGTAGCAACTGCAACGCTCGTAGACACAGAGAGCGGTGACAGCGTTTCTGCAAACGCCTACGCCAGAGAGCCGCAGGACAAGAAAGGCATGGATGACAGCCAGATCACCGGCATGGCATCCAGCTATGCCAGGAAGTACGCGCTGAACGGGCTGTTCTGCATCGACGATACAAAGGACGCGGACACGGACGAGGTGAAGCGGCAGGAGCAGAAGCCCGTCAAAAATGGCGCAATGGATGTCATTTACTGCCAGGACTGCGGGTTGCCTATCACTGCCACGACGAAGCGAGACGGCACCATCTGGGACAGCGCGGACATTGCCAAGTACAGCTCCGGGCGGCTGGGCAGGACGCTGTGTGCCAAGTGCATCAAAGCCGCTATGAAGAAGGAGAAGTAATATGCAGCAGGTGACGGTCGATGGCGCACGGTGGCAGCAGGACAGTGAAGGGACGTGGCTGGCGCTGCGGGTGAAGTCACAGCAGACCGCTATGGACGTGTGCGACGCGCTGAAACCGGGCAAGGAGTACAACGTGACCATCAAGGGCAAAGGCCGGAGCCTGGACGCCAACGCCTATTGCTGGGTACTGCTGGACAGGCTGGCGGCACACTACGGCATCTCCAAGCAAGAGGTGTACCGGCAGGAGATACGGAACATCGGCGGCGTGAGCGAGGTGCTGTGCCTACGGGAAAAGGCGGCGGATGCGTTTTGTAAGGGCTGGGAGCGTAACGGCATCGGCTGGATGGCCGACAAGGGCGCAAGCAAACTCAAGGGCTGCGTGAACGTGACAGTATGGTACGGAAGCAGCACCTACGACACGGAGCAGATGTCGCGGCTGATAGATGCCGTCGTGGAGGATTGTAAGGCGGTAGGTATTGAGACGATGACGCCGGCAGAGCTGGACGCGCTGGTGATCCGGTGGGGAGAGGTGAGCGCATGAACAAGCTGCACATACAGCCCTGCTGGACGTGCAAGAAGTGCTACGGCGATTGCAGCTGGTCGATGAAAGACCAGGAGCCGGTTCCCGGATGGGACGCTACGCCTACGGTGAAGAAAAAAGGATGCCGCAAGGCGGGCATCATGCACAGCTACGCCATTCACAGCTGCCCGGAATACGAGTGGGACGGGACGGAGGAAGCACATGGGGAGTAAGAGATGCTTTTTGTGCGGCAGGAATGACCCCAGCGACCCGTTGGAGAAGCACCATCTGCTGGGCGGCGCCAACCGCAAGAAAAGCGAAAAATACGGCCTTGTGGTGTACCTGTGCGGCAACAGGTGCCACAGGAACGGAAAGACGGCAGTACACCGCAGCGGCGAACAAATGCGCAGGCTGCGGCGGTACGGACAGCTAAAGGCCATGCAGGAGCAGGGCTTGACGGAAGAGGATTTCCGGCGAGAATTTGGAAAAAGTTACTTATAAAAGAAGGATGGGAAAAGAAATGAAACGAATTAAGGTGGACATCCCGGCTATTAAGAAGTATATCCGCGAGAACGGTATGACGCAGGTTGACGTATGCAGGCGCATCGGACGAAGTTCCAATTTTCTGTGCTCTTGCACAGGAGATATGGCTGACTACACATACGACTTGTTAATTCGGGAGTTAGGCGCGGAAAATGGTGCATTTCAGAAAAAGGAAAAGGCGGCGCCTCAAGAAGTCAATAGGGGGGGTGAGTTGTATACGTTGGGGCTTGATGTTTCCCCAGAAAGAGTTGTTTTGCACATGTATTTTCAGGGCACGGAAATATGTAAGGCGGCATCTAAAGTGAAGGGCACGCGGGAGTTGGATTTGATGCAGGCTATCTCGTATGCGGCACACATGATGTACAAATTTACAGAACAAAAAGAACTGAACAAGGAGATTTGACATGGTAAACAGAATGATTTTGCAGGGACGGCTTTGTGCTGACCCGGAGATGCGGAGAACCCAGAATGGTACGGCGGTGTGCAGCTTTCGCGTGGCGTGGAGCGAGACCATCAAAGACCGGGAGACAAAGCTGTTTCTGAACTGCGTGGCGTGGCAGGGCACGGCAGAGATGATCTGCAAATACTGGTACAAGGGCAAGGAAATCTTGCTGGAGGGTAAGCTGTCCACCCGCGAATACCAGGACAAGAACGGCAATGACCGCAGCGTGACGGAGATGACAGTCGATCGTGTCCACTTCTGCGGCAAGAACGAGGACGCGCAGGGCATGCCTCCCCGGACGGGCGGCAAGAGCCAGTTCGTGGAGATGGACGAGGATGACAGCGATCTGCCGTTCTAAAGGGGGTGACGTGAATGGGCAAGATGCAGGAGGAGTGGGGTCGATGGGCAAGTGCTACGTGAAAGCCTACTATGACTGGATAGAGCAGACAGCGGCGCTGTCCGATGCAGAGCGTGGACGATTGTTTATCGCCATTCTGGAGTACGCAAGAACAGGCACCCAGCCGGAGTTGGAGGGTGCGGAAAGCATACTGTTTCCGGTGTTCCGGACGATGCTGGACAGGGACGAGGAGCTTTCCGCTGAACGGGCAAGGAACGGGACAAAAGGCGGCAAGCAAACGCAAGCAAGTTTAAGCAAAATCAAGCAAACCGAAGCAAACGCAAATGACCACAAGCCTACTAAGACAAAGAAAGAAGACAAAGACAAAGACAAAGACTTATTTCCACCTGACGGTGGGAGCACGCGCGCGAAGCGCTTTACCCCACCCACACTGGCAGAGGTTCAGTCCTACGTGGCTGAACGCCATTCGGCGGTAGACCCGCAAGGCTTTATCGACTTCTACGAAGCGAAAGGCTGGATGGTTGGCAAGACCCCCATGAAAGACTGGAAAGCGGCTTGCCGAAATGCTGAGAAGTGGGAACGGTGGGGACATGCCCCTGCTGCACCTGTCGGCAAAACCGACGGTGCACGTGATGCATGGATGGGCAAGTACATCAGGGGGGCGAAGCCATGAATGCGGGCATCTGGAAAATCGCCACGGAGAAGCTGTGCGGACAGTGCATACGGGACATGGAGGACGAGTACATCTTCGCCCCCATGTGGCGGCGGACACTGGGCGGCACGTGCGAACGCTGCGGAGAGATGCGCATCGTCCATGAGGTGCAGTACACGATGAACAAACGAGGATTGGAGAAAAGAGGGAAACTGAATGGGCCTGATGAGTAACGACCTGGCGCGGCTTAGTCCTGCGGCGCAGAAGCAGGTCATGGAGAAGATGCGGAAACCGGGGAAGTACAAGGCGCAGAAGACCAAGCGCGGGAAGCTGACCTTCGACAGCAAAAAGGAAGCGGAGCGCTACGACGCTTTGATGCTGCTGCAAAAGACCGGGGAGATACGGGGGCTGAAATTGCAGGTGCGGTACTGCTTGCAAGAGGCGTACACGACGTTTGAGGGCGAACGGGTGAAAAGTATCGACTACATCGCGGACTTCGTGTACGAACGCAGAACGGCTCCTGACAGCTACGGCCAGCGGTACTGGCTGCCGGTGGTGGAGGACGTGAAGGGGATGCGTACCCGCGAGTATGCCATGAAAGCAAAGCTGTTCCGTAGTAGGTATGGGTTTGCCATACGGGAGGTGTGAAGCGTGAAACAACAAATCGCATTGAACGTAGACTGCATGGAGTATATGCGGACGCTTCCGGATAAGGCATTTGATCTTGCCATTGTAGACACGCCGTATGGAATTAGCATTCATGATAGTGGCCGATTGAGAAAATACAATGCCACTGAAACAAGATGGGACGATGCGACTCCGAGTGATGTGTATTTTAGCGAATTAAAAAGATGTAGCAAAAACCAAATAATATGGGGGGGAAATTATTACGATCTTCCGCCTTGTAGGGGATTTGTTATTTGGGACAAAAAGCAGCCGGAAGATATTTCTTTTGCATCTTGCGAATTTGCATGGACTTCTTTCGATACATCTGCGAGAACTTTTTATTACTCGCCGTTGCAAGAAAAGGGGCAAAGAATACATCCAACGCAAAAGCCCGTGGCATTGTACGAGTGGCTGTTGATTAAGTACGCCAAAGAAGGCTGGCGCATACTGGATACACACTTGGGCAGTGGAAGCAGCAGGATAGCGGCCTACAACCTCGGCTTTGAGTTTGTGGGGTGCGAGATCGAACCGACATATTTCCAACTGCAAGAACAGCGGTTCGCGGAACATACGGCGCAGGAAAGGTTGTGGTGACGCATGGGCAAGCAGCATTTGAGCAGGGACGACCGCATCTTTATGCATGGCAAGCTTCATGGCACACGGGAGAACATGGACATGGTGGCAATGGTGCTGATGGACAAATGCGGCTGGCACGTCCAGGAGGAGACAGCGGACAGCCGGGACACGCAGAGCATTGCGTACCTGTACGAGTGCCTGGAGAAACTGGCGGAGGAGATAAACGAGGGCCGCATCGAGCGGAAGCACATCAAGGACGTGCTGAAGGACGAGTGCGGCGTGGTGTTTGGAGATTAGGAGGTGATTTAGGTGAAACATTTAGGCGATATTACGAAAATAAATGGGGCAGAGATTGAACCCGTTTGGTGTATTACAGGTGGTTCACCTTGTTAGCCAGGATCTATCCATCTCCGGGAAACGCGCCGGTTTGGCGGGAGCGCGAAGCGGCCTGTTTATGGAGCAGGTACGCATCGTAAAAGAAATGAGGGAGGCGGACAAAAGGAATGGACGGACAGGTGACATGGTTAGACCTCGGTATCTCGTGTGGGAAAACGTGGTCGGAGCCTTTAGCAGCAACAAAGGAAAAGACTTCGCAGCCGTGCTCGAAGAAATCATCAAAATCGTCGAGCCGCAAGCCCACGGTATTGAAGTGCCTGAAAAGGGCTGGCCTACCTGGGGAGGGTATCACGATGAAGTGGGAGGACGATGGAGCGTGGTGTGGCGAACTCACGACGCGCAATACTGGGGAGTGCCCCAACGCCGTCGTCGTATCTCGGTTGTCGCAGATTTTGGAGGAGACACCGCATCCGAAATACAATTTGACGGCGAAAGCGTGTCAGGGGATATTGCGGAGAGCGGAGCGTCGGGGGAAGGACCTGCCGAAGCTGCTGAAAGAGGTTTTAATCCGGCAGTCGGGGACTGCATGACGGCTTGGGATTGCCAAAGCAAGCGCATTTTTGACACAAACGGAAAATCTCCCACACTGCAAGGCGGTGTTGGCGGTGGTGTGAACAATCCTGCCATATTTGCGGCTATTCCCATCAACGACAAAGCCACCAGATGGCAGGGCGGTGGCGAAAGCCGCAACCACGATGGCAGCGGCAACGGTCTTGGCATTGGGAAAGAGGGCGACCCGTCCCCTACACTAACCGCCGGCGACCGCCACGGGGTAATGTGTGCCGGGTTTAAGGCCGGACAGGACGCACAGGCGGGCGGCATCGGGTACGGCGAGGAAGTATCGCCCGCGCTGGCGGCGTCAAGCGGGACGAACCAAACCCCGGCGGCGATGGCATTTGACACCACGCAGATCACCAGCAAGAAGAACAGAAGTCGGCATGAGTTCGGAAAACCGTGCCACACACTGAACGCGAACGCCCACGCGCTGTGCGTGGCACAGGACATGACACACGCCTGTGACGTCATCCGCGAGTGCGGGGAGCAGGTCCCGGCGTTGCAGGCTCGAATGGGGACAGGCGGCAATCAAGTGCCGCTTACATACCAAGATGTGACGGGTACGCTTTCCCCAGGCGCTCATGCCGGGAGCTACAACGGGCAGGACGCATACAACGATATGCTGGTGTGCGGGGCAACACCGGATGTGGCACACACGCTGCGGGCAAAGGCGAACTGCGCTTATCGGGAGGACGCGGAGACATACCCGGTGCAGAACATGGTGGTGCGCCGATTGACGCCGTTGGAATGCGAACGGCTACAAGGATTCCCGGACGGATGGACAGATATTGGAGATTGGGTTAAAACAGATAAACGCGGGCGTGAAATAAAAGTGAAAGGAAGTGCGGACAGCCCACGGTACAAGGCGCTGGGCAACTCCATCGCCCTGCCCTTCTGGGACTGGATGTTGCGGCGCATGGCGCGGTATCTACCGGAGGGGGCAACGCTGGGGAGCTTGTTCGACGGCATTTCGGGCTTTAACGTCTGCTGGGCGAGAATACACGGAGCAGAGTGCTGCCGGTGGAGTTCTGAAATTGAGCAATTCCCTATTGCCGTGACCAAAAAGCATTTCGGCGATGAAAAGTCAGGTGAGACGGGTGACTGGGAGATTTTTTCGGGAGGAATGACATGGTAAACGACGCTTTGTTTTCCAGCGACAAGAATTTCTGGGAAACGCCGCAAAAGCTGTTTGACGAGCTGGACGCGGAGTTCCATTTCACGCTGGACGCTGCCGCCAGTGACGAAAACTACAAGTGTGCGCGGTATTTCACGCAAAGTGATGATGGTTTACGGCAAAATTGGAGAGGCGAAACGGTGTTTTGCAATCCGCCCTACGGGAGCAAGGAAACCGGGCTGTGGACGGAGAAGTGTTACCGCGAAGGACAGAAACCAGGGACAACGGTGGTGCTTCTGATCCCCGCCCGGACAGACCGTGCCAGCTTTCACGACTATATTCTGGGAAAGGCAGAGATCCGCTTCCTGCGTGGTAGGCTGAAATTTGAACTGGACGGAAAGCCGATGGGGACGGCACCGTTTCCCAGCATGATTGCCATTTGGCGAGGAGAAACGAAATGACAAGAGATGAGATCGTGACCGCGCTGCGGTGCCATTGTGACGCAATAGAAACTGGGGCGTGCCCAAAGGATAAGTGCCCTTCGTTTGAAAGACCGGCGCGTTATAAATGCGCTGGTGTGGTTTGCGGGGAAGCCGCTGACCTGATCGAGAACCAGCAACGGCACATCGAGGCACTGATGAAAGCCAACGACAGCCTGAAGGACGCCATTGCACGGCGGGATAAGCAGATAGAGTACATGAAGCAGGGCATGGCACAGCTGGCAAAGGCTGTGGCGGTGAAGGAGGAGAACAATGGAACGACTGACTGTACCTGATGTGCGGGTGGATGAACACACTACCCGCAGGAGCATAATCGACGGGAACGCTGTGAGAGAACACGCGATGGAGATTTATTGGCGGCTAAAAGACTACGAGGATACGGGGCTGACGCCGGGAGACATCAAGGAATTGCTTGACGTGGCTGTGTCGAAAACAAACAGGGTTTTGCGGCTTAAAGAAGAATTGCACACCATGAAAAACGAGCTATGCCAATACTGCGGGAAGTACAAACAAGCACACGAGGGCGCCTGTGACGGGTGCAAATGGAGGGAGAAGTAAATGGACGCTGTGAAGTTTATCAAAGAACGCGACCGAATGTGCCGCTTTTACCACCATGCCGGGGACTGCTATCAATGCCCCGCAAAAGACTGCGAGTGTAGTGCATTGGAGGGGATGGTTGATGATGACAACATTGTGACCATCGTCGAGGAGTGGTCTGCTGCACACCCGCGCAAGACGCGGCAGGACGTGTTTCTGGAGCAATATCCGGATGCGAGGATAGACAAGACCACAGGCGTACTTACCATTTGCCCAGCAGAACTAACAAAAGAATGCAGGGATGATAGAGGGGCGTGTGGGGCATATTCGATAGAACCGTGTGTTTGCGGACCCTGCCGCCGCGAGTTCTGGACAAAGGTGGTGGGGTAATGGAAAATTTGTTGCAAAACATCGCCAGTGGGCTGTGGATTGTGATAGGCATTCAAGTCCTTGTCTGGCTGAAGCATTGGAATAAGAAGTTCAGTGACCTGTATGACGAACTGAAATGGGAGATGGAGTGATGGAACGGCTGACATTTGAGGGGAACTTCTGCGACATCGCGCAATGCCGGGAGCTTCCGTGCCCGTATAACGGCGCGTGCTCCCAGCGTAAAGTGTGGGAGCGGCTGAAAGCCTATGAGGACAGCGGGCTTGATCCGGAAGAAGTCCTGCCGAAAGATAAGGCAGACGAGATCGCACTGAAGCTGATGCGGCTTGCTGATTTTGAAAGTCTTTGCAGTTATGACCGACTGCGAGAGCTGGCGGAGGCCGACAAGGACGAGCGCGCGGTGGTGCTGCCAGTAAGGCCAGTACTTACGCCGATTCTTTCAAGCATGTTGTACATAATCGAGGACGGAGACATCTATGAAGATGCCCTTTATGAAGCTGTTGTCGGGATGTCGGAAAATGGGAAGATGAATGTAGTCTACACGACGCTTTCCGACCAGATAATCTTCGAACAAGCCGACATCGGCAAGACGGTTTTCCTCACCCGCGAGGCGGCGGAGAAAGCATTGGAGGCGATGAAGGGTGGCTGAATTGAAGCGCTGCCCTGAGTGCGGTGGAGTTGCAACCGTTATCCATATGTACGATACCTACGATAGAGCAGATTTTGGGTGGGATGCCGGTTGTGGGAGATATAGGGCTGGTGATGGCCTTCACACAAAGAAGATGAAAGTATCTGGGCTGCCCAGCAAAGAAAAAGCAATCGAAGCATGGAACGGGAGGGCTGACAATGGCTGAATACATCGAGCGCGAGGTGTGTCTGTCAATTTTGCGTGCAAAAGCAAACATGGCGGTTTTAATGGACGCTGCTCCGTATTTTGAAAAAGCGGCGCAGATGTTGGAGAAACTTCCCGCCGCTGATGCTGCCCCGGTGGTGCATGGGCGGTGGGAACCGTGCTTTGACGAGAATTGCAAATGCCGGTGGGGATTTGGAAAGTGCTCAAATTGCGGGCAGGAATATTACGCGCATTCAATCAATTATTACAAGTATTGCCCCAACTGCGGCGCGAAGATGGACGGAGGTGACACCGATGCGGCTGATTGACGCTGACAAATTGGAGAGGCAAGAATATTGGGGGAATGAACGGTGTTTTGACTATGTAGATGCAGAGGACATAGACAATGCGCCGACGGTGGATGCGGTGCCGGTGGTGCGCTGCAAGGGCTGCATGCACTACGACATGGGCGTATGTCTGAAAATCTACTCGGATGGCAACGTGCATACAGAGGCGTGGCAGAGCCGCAAGCCGGAGGACTTCTGCTCCTACGGCGAACGAAAGGACAAGGCAGATGCAGAAGGGTGACACGATCCGGGCGCGGTTTATGACGCTGCCGAGTGAGTACCCCGGCTCCGGTGCCAACGATGAAAAGCGGTTCCCTGTCCGCAAGGGCACGGTGGTGTATGTGCATCCGAAGGGGCGGTACATCGTGGCGGAGTGCGGCGGGGTAAGAGAGACATTCTTCCCGGAGGAGGTGGTAGGGTGAAAGAGCAGACGGTTGAATACTTGAGGCTGTACTTTGAGTGCGGCTGGCGCATGAGCGCGATTGCGCGGCATTTTGGTGTAAGCACATCCACTGTATCTCGCTGTATATCCAGAGCAGAACGGCGCGAGTGCCCTTTTGCTAAAAACTGCCGGTACTGCCCGCTGAAAGAATGTGCGATAAAAGAAGAGTATGCGCCGTATGTAAACGCAGAAATTAGGTGATGTTGCACAACGAAATGCAACAACAAAAAAAGATGTGATAACGTGGGGGTGCAGGGGCAAACTCTGCATCTCCATTCTTTTTCTTTTCCCCCTTCTTTTCCTGATGGGCGGGGCTTCGGCTCCGCCCGGAGGGAGCAATATGCAGGCAGAAGCTGGGTGGATACAGCTCCGATATGAAGAATTTTCGGGTTCGCAGGTTCGAATCCTGCCGTCTGCACCAGATCCAGTGCTCATGCGAAGTACAAGCTGAACGGGCTTCCGGGGATAGAGCACAAGAAGGAAGCAGAAACGTGTACCTATCGGGGCTAACCGCAAGCAGCCGACACGCAGCGGTGACAGCCGGGAAAGACCGGCACCCCCCTCATGCAGACGTAGCTCAGTCGGTTAGAGCGCCACGTAGAGTGGATGCCGTTGGTTCGAGCCCAACCGTCTGCACCATAGGCGCGACCTCTTGCCTCGCAGCCGCACGGAGCGTAAGCCTGCGAAAGTGGTCTTTCCTGTGCGCTGTACGAAAGCGGCAGGACGAATAATAATTATTTGGCTGGCTCCGGCTATGAATGAAGAAACGGATGCGACCGACGTACCGGCGCAGGGCTGAAAAGTCCGTGGTTGGTCTGGGTACCACCGTGCTTGAGAGAAATCCGAGGCGTGGATGTGGTGTGGTGGTGGTTGTCTTAGGACAAAGCCACTGTGTAGGATAGTATGTCTGCATGGCGGTACCCGGCCAATTGTGTAAAAACAACTTCAGGTGAGGCGAAAGCCGGGTACAGACGTGCCAACGACAAAGGCCAGTGGTGGGAGGCCGGTGCGTCATACAAAAAAGGAAGTGAACAAAATGGCAAAGGTAGGGTGCCCAAGAAAATACCAAAGCGTCAAGCAAATGCAGAAAGCCATTGACGCTTACTTTGAGAGCTGCAAGGGAGAACCTTTTATTGGCATCGATGGACAGCCGCTGTTGGATAAATGCGGCAATGTTGTTATGATCGGGCAGAAGCCGCCCACGATAACGGGGCTTGCGTTGGCGTTGGGGTTTACGGGCAGACAAGCGCTACTTGACTATCAGGCGAGGCCTGAGTTTACGGACACGGTCACGCGCGCGAAGTCCATGTGCGAGGAATACGCAGAGGCGCGGCTGTATGACCGTGACGGCGCGAACGGCGCAAAGTTCAGCCTGAGCTGCAATTTCGGATGGCGCGAAGTCAACGAGACAAAGATAAGCACAGACGCAGTCAAGGTGATAATTGATGTCTGACATTCGCCTGTCTGAAAAAATTGGATCTGCGTTCTACGACGTGGCGCATGATGTGTTCCACCACGGTCACACGCACTACGATTTCAGCGGTGGGCGCGGCTCACTGAAATCCTCCACGGTGTCTGTACTCGTGCCCCTGCTGCTGATAAACAATCCGGGTACACACGCGCTGGTGATGCGAAAGGTGGCAAATACCATTCGTGACAGCGTGTACGCGCAGTATATCTGGGCGATCGGTGAGCTGGGTATGGCGGCGTATTGGGAAGCAAAGGTTTCCCCGATGGAGCTGATATACAAGCCTACCGGGCAGAAGATTATGTTTCGTGGCGCTGACGACCCCATGAAGATCAAGTCTATCAAGGTGCCGTTTGGCTACATTGCCGTGACGCATTTTGAAGAGAAAGACCAGTTTGCCGGACGCGCAGAAATACGAACCATTTTGCAGTCCACAATGCGTGGCGGCTCGAAGTATTGGAACTTTGAAAGCTACAACCCGCCGATAAGCCGCGATAACTGGGCGAACAAGGACAGCCTGGAAGAACGCACAGACAGGCTGTGCCACAAGTCAACGTACTTGCAAGCCCCGCCGGAGTGGCTGGGTGAGCAGTTTCTGGCAGAGGCGGAACATCTCAAAGCCACGGACGAGAGAGCGTACCAGCATGAGTATTTGGGCATTCCTGTGGGTACGGGCGGCAATGTGTTCGACAAGCTGGAACTACGGGAAATCACGGAAGACGAATTTAAAAGATTCGATAAGATTTACCAGGGCGTTGACTTTGGGTGGTTTCCCGATCCGTTTGCTTTTATCCGGCTGCACTACGACCGGGCGCACGAAACCATTTACTTGCTGGATGAAATTTACCAAAACAAACTATCCAATGAGCAAAGCGCGACAATAATCAAGCAGCGAGGATATAAAGACGTGCGAACTATTTGCGATAGTGCAGAGCCTAAGAGCGTGGCAGACTTCCGCGCGATGGGGCTACCGGCATTTGAGGCGGTAAAGGGCCCCGGGTCCGTGGAATATGGTATGAAATTTCTGCAGCGGCGCACGATCGTAATAGACAGGAAGAGAACCCCACATGCTTATGAGGAATTTGTGGGATATGAATACGAAAGAAACAAAGACGGCGACATTATCAGCGGCTACCCCGACGCGAACAACCACTTGATTGATGCGACAAGGTATGCGTTAGAGCTTGTCAGCCGCAGAATGGGAGTTATTGCATGAGTAGTGCAGTTATCCAAAAGTTAAAAGAACTTGGCTATACGACGATCCCGGAAGAGTTCTATACATATGTGTCCCTTTGGAAGTCGTGGTACGTCGGCAAAGTCAAGGGGTTCCATCAGTACCGGAGATATAATGGACATAAGTGGACAAAGTGCAACCGTGCAAGTCTTGGCATGGCGAAAAAGGTTTGCGAGGACTGGGCGGACCTCTTGATGAACGAGAAAGTCCAGATCACACTTGAGGGGCAGAAAGAACAGGCGTTCGTTGATAGCGTCCTGACGGATAACAACTTCACGGTCAAGGCGAACGAAATGCAGGAAATGAAGTCAGCGCTCGGAACCGTGGCGTACATTCCGCGTGTGGTTGGGCAGGCCGTTAACGAAAGTGGCGAGGTTGTGCCGGGAGATGTTTCCGGCATCGAGCTGGACTATGTGACGATTGAGCACATCTTTCCGCTGGCTTGGCAGAATGGATTTATCACAGAATGCGCGTTCGACAGCGTAGTCACACGAGCCGGAAAGAATTATCTGTATTTGCAGATCCATCGGAAGGATGAAAGCGGCCTTTACGTCATCGAGAATAGTATTTACAGATACGAAAACGAAACGCTTGCCGACGCGCTGCTCACCGATGTTCCGGGCTTTGAGCGAATCCCCCCTGTGGTACATACGGGAAGTGACAAGAGGCAGTTCGTCATCGACAGACCGAACATCGCAAACAATCTTGACTGCTTGCTTCCGGTTGGTATCCCTGTGTATGCAAATGCAATCGACGTTCTGCGCGGCGTTGACTGTGCCTATGATTGCTACGTCAATGAGTTCGAGAACGGCCCCATGATGATGATGGTCAAAATGCCCGCCACAAGGTGGGAAGACGACGAACCGACGCTTGACGACAACGACCGGCGTTTCTATCTGCTTCCAGAGGATACGCAGCAAGGAAACGTCGTAGAAACAATTTCGCCGACGCTAAGAACCGAGCAGCTGAATGTAGGACTGCAAGACCAACTTAACGTACTGTCCAGTAAGTGCGGCTTTGGCGAGACCTATTACCGTTTCGACGGCGGCAGCGTCGCGACAGCAACGCAAGTTATCAGCGAAAACTCCACCATGTTCCGCACGATCAAAAAGCATGAAATTATCCTCGAGCAGGCATTGACTGAGCTGTGCCGTGTTCTTCTCAGGCTTGGGAATACCGCAATGAATGCAGGGCTTGACGAAAATGTAGAAATCTCCATCGACTTTGATGACAGCATCATTGAGGACAAGCAAACCGACTTTTCCCGCGATATGCAGCTTTTGCAGTCGGGCATTATGAACGATTGGGAGTTCCGTATGAAGTGGATGAACGAGGACGAGGCGACCGCAAAGGCGGCGCTGCCGAAGATGCAGGACATGACGGGCGAACAGCAACAGGAGGTGGAATGATGGGAGCAATATCTAAGATTGCTGAAAAGTGCATGGCGTGCCCCAACGTTGATAAATGCTCTCACAAGCGAATGGAGGCATGTGCCTATTACGAGCATAGGAATATGGCAGAATCAGTAGCGATGCCATCAAAAACAGATATGACAGCCCCCGTTCTCCGCGAAACGGTCGATACGATTGTCGATGGGCAGGTTGTGAAGGGTTACAAGGACGAGATTGAAAAAACACTATATAAGCACTTGTATGATGGCTTGCGTTGCGGATTTATCAATGGCGCATAGGGCGGCGAGATATGGCAAAAGCGGAAGGCGGCAGAAGAGATTGAGTGAGGTGACGGCGTATGCGTCCTTACCCTTTTAGCCCAGCCTTACTTGATGCGCTGCCGGAAGAACTGGCAGAGCTGTACCGTGGGCTTGAGGACGCACTTCTGATGGAGATATGCTCCCGGCTGAAGCTGCGGGACGAACTGAATGAGGTAACGGTGCAGGACATCAAGGCGCTACGGTCACACGGCATCGATCTGAAAGAGATTGAGAAAGCCATACGCCAGACTACCGGCATTAGCGAGAAAAAGCTGAACGAGCTGATAGACGATGTGGTGGAGCGCAACCAAAAGTATTACACCGAGGTCATAGACCTTGCCCGTGTAACACAGCCTGACGTGCTGGTGGATGCAACCACTATTGATGCAATCAGACGGCAAACGCAAGACGTGTTCCGAAACATCACAGCTTCGATGGGATTTTTGGTAGACGCAGGGCGGACGATGCTGCCCCCCGCAAAGGCGTACCAGTGGGCTTTAGATGCCGCTACGTTTAAAGTAGAAATCGGGGCTATTTCTTATGGGCAAGCCATCAAAGACACCGTTAGGGAGCTTGCAAGCGGCGGTCTGCGGGTGGTGGACTATGAGAGCGGACACCGTGACCATGTAGACGTAGCTGTGCGCAGGGCTGTCATGACGGGCGTATCGCAGTTGTGCAGTAAGTACACGGAGCAAGCGGCGGAATACTTGGAAACGCCGTATTATGAAGTGTCTGCCCACGCTGGGGCGCGTGATGCATCAGGGCGGTCGCCGTGGGCATCGCATAAGGATTGGCAAGGCAAAGTGTATTCCACCCGCAGCGGCGACATCTATCCGAACATCTACGAGGTGTGCGGGCTGGGGGCTGTGGATGGGCTGGAAGGAGCCAACTGCCGCCACCGCCGCAACGTTTGGGTTGAGGGCGTAAGCGAACGTACCTACACAGACGAACAGCTTGCCCGCATTGACGATGGGCTGGGCTGTACGTTTGAGGGCAAGACCTATACGGCATACGAAGCCACGCAGGAGCAGCGCAAGGTGGAGCGCACCATACGCAAGCTCAAGCGTGAGAAAACAGCGTACAGCGCCGCAGGGCTGACAGACGAAGAACAGGCAGTGAATATCAAACTGCGCCGCCTGAATGCAAAGTACAAGGCGTTCAGCAAGGCGGCGGGGCTGCCTGAGCAGCGGGAAAGGATGAAGGTGCTGTATTGATCGACAACGAAGTCATACAGGCTATCGAAGCCATCTTGAAGCGGGGCAACAACGCAGAAGTGCGGCGAAAGGGTGACGGCGTTATCGTGCTGGAAGTCCAAAAGAAAATCAAATATCAATCCCCGGTGTAATCGGGCACCGGGAAGGGCAATGGAAGCCAGCTACCAAAAAAGTCTTGATAGCTGGCTCCTTTTATACCAAATCGTCTTTTAATTTTTGCAAGTTTTCTGCGTTCGGGGATATTTCCCCGCTTTCCCAGCGGGAGACAAGCGCTTGATCCACGCCAATAATATTTGCGAGCTGCGCTTGTGTAATACCTCGCGTTTTTCGCGCTTGAGCGATATCAAACGCGCAAGAAAGAGGCCGCTTTGATTTCCCTGCATAGTAACCAAGATCCCACGAACATTGATTTTCTAACGGCTGGACTGAATCTCAATATGATGCAGCCAAGGAAGGCAAAATTAAAAATAAAAAAAGACTGTAATAAACATTATTTTGTAATACGCAGCGGGGAATGACGCTGTGGAAATAAAAGGAGAATAAAAAAATGGCAGACGAAATTATGACTTTTGATGAAATACTGGCTGACCCCACCTACAAGGCGGAGTTCGACAGGCGAATCACAAAGGCACTTTCGACTGTTCAGAGCAAGCTGGACGCGGAAGTGGAGAAGAACAAGCAGTTTGCAGCGAACGGCAGCGCGGAAACGGAAGCGCTCAAAAAGGAGATCGAGGGCTACAAGTCCAAGATCGCCGATTATGACTACGCAGATGTGATCCGTAAGACGCTTGCTGAAAAGGGCGTGAAATTCAGCTCTAAGGCTGCGGAAAAGGCATATTTGGCAGACTTGAAATCAAAGCACCTTGAAATCAAGGACGGTGCGCTTGATGGGTTTGACGAATGGCACAAGGCGCAAGTAAGCGCCGATCCGTCCGCGTTTCAAGACGGCGTAAAAATCGACTGGTCTGCCGCTGTTGGCGGCGGCGAAAAGAAAACAGATACCAATGCCGCGATGAACAACCTGATTCGCGGCGCACTCAAGTAACGAAAAGGAGATTACAACATGGCAAGTATTGATCGTTCCGCACTTTCCGGCCTTATCCCGGAACCCGTAACCCGCGAAATCATGCAGGGCGCTATCGCGGAATCCGCTGTCCTGCGCATGGGCCGTCGTCTGGCGAATATGTCCAGCAAGACGCAGACCATCAACGTGCTCGACGCGCTTCCCTCCGCGTATTTCGTCAACGGCGAAGCGACTGACGGCGGCGCCGGTGACGCCTTCAAGCAGACCACCAAGATGGCGTGGGACAAGAAGAAGCTGTATGCCGAGGAAATCGCGGTTATCGTCCCTATCCCCGAGGCTGCTCTCGATGATGCGGACTATGACATTTGGGGCGAGGTCAAGCCTCGTCTGACCGAAGCTTTCGGCAAGGTCATCGACGCGGCTATCCTGTTCGGCACGAACAAGCCGAGCACTTGGCGCACTGGCGTTGTTCCTGCTGCTGTCGCTGCCGGCAACGGTGTGCCCATCAGCTCCGACATTTTCAGCGACATCATGGGCGAGAGCGGCCTGATCGCCAAGGTCGAGCTTGACGGCTTTAACCCCAACGGAGTTATGTCCGCCATCCAGATGCGCGGTAAACTCCGTGGTCTGAAGGACACCACCGGCCAGCCTATCTTCAAGTCCGATATGCAGGGGGCTACCCGCTACGGCCTTGACGGCATGGATATGTATTTCCCCATGAACGGCGCGTTCGATCCCGCGCAGGCGCAGATGATCGTCGGTGACTGGAGCCAGCTCGTCTACGCCATCCGTCAGGACATGACGTTCAAGATTTTCACCGAGGGTGTTATCCAGGACCCCACCACCAAGGCTATCACTTACAACCTCATGCAGAACGATATGGTCGCTCTCCGTGCGGTCATGCGTCTCGGCTGGGAGATCGCGAATCCCGTCAACGCCTACAACGTGGACAAGGTCAACCCCTTCCCCTTCTCTGTTTACGGCAAGGGCGGCGACATCTCCGCTGTTACCGTCTCGCCCGCTACCGCGACAATGGCAAAGGGCGACAGCAAGGCGTTTACTGCTGTCGTTACCGGCGAGGGCATCATCAACAGCGAGGTCGAGTGGAGCCAGAATGGCACGAAGTCCAAGATCAGCGAAGACGGCTTACTGACTATCGACTCCGCTGAGACTAAGCCCAGCATCACCGTCACGGCCAAGGCCAAGCAGGACGGCACCAAGATTGGAACTGCTACCGTTACCGTTTCTTGATCTGAAAGGAACTGACCCGTATGACATACGCTGATTATACATACTACGCCGGGATCTATATGGGTTCTGTGAGCGAGGAGGATTTTCCGCGTCTGGCTGTCCGGGCCAGCTCCTTCCTCGATTACTACACGCAGAACCGGGCAAAAGATAACGCTGATATGGACGCGGTAAAAATGTGCTGCTGTGCATTGGTGGACAAGTATCAGCTGATCGAAGCCGCGCAGCAGCTTGCCGCAACCAAACTGACAAACGCGGCGACCGGCGATGACGTGAAAAGCGAAACGGTAGGCGGGTACTCCCGGACGCTGGCCAGCGGCGGCGAAGCTGCCGCGTCCGCACTAAGCGCTACGGACGGTGCGAAGAAACTGCTGGCGGCGACCTGTAACGAGTATCTGGCGCATACCGGTCTGCTGTATCGGGGAGGGGGGTGCTGTGGTTGTACGCTCCCCACACTATAACGGTCTACAACGCCGTGCAGGAGACTGACCCGGCGACCTTTGAGGAAACTACAAAGCTGTATGTGACCATCCTGCGCGGTGTTATGCTGCAAGCCAGCAAGGCGGTAAACGTCCGAGAAAGCGGCCTTGAGAGCGCGGACGCGGTAAACCTGTACATTCCGTTCTCTGTGGAAGCGGTGGACGGCACGACAGGCAAGGCCAAAACTTACGCGCCCCCGCAGGCGTTTCTTGCGGCGGCGGACAGGTCCGGGCTGTGGACGCTGTCTGTGAACGGTAACGGCGGGCTGACGTTCTTTGTGAAAGGAGAGTTTGTCACAGACAAAGAGGACGTGGCTATGGCACAGGACGGCTGCTACAACGTGACCAAAGTGGACGAGAAAGATTTTGGCAGCGTGGACATGAGACACTGGGAAGTTGGAGGGGCATGAGATGTCGTTCAAGTTCTCTGTTGACGCGTCCGGCATGGACGAGGTAAAGCGGCAGCTTGCAAGGGCCTGTAGCCGCGCTGAAAGCGTTTTAGCGCAACAGGTGATGAAAGATACCACCCCCTTTGTGCCTGCGCTTACAGGCTATCTGACGCAGAGAACGCGGGTGGTCGGTAACGAGGTCATTTACCCCGGCCCATACGCCCGGTTCCTGTACTACGGTAAGGTGATGGTAGACCCGGCGACCGGCAGCACATACGCCCCAAAGGGCGGGCACAAGGTGGTCACAGACCGAAATCTTGTATTCAACACAACAATGCATCCGCAGGCACAGGCACATTGGTTTGACGCTTCCAAAGCGCAAAACATGGAGAAGTGGGTGCGGGTGGCAGATAAGGCGGTGAAGAAATTTGGAAAAGATTAAAAAGGCCGTGTCAGCGGCGGAAGAAGATCAGGTATCGCGCAAGCTGCTTGTGTGGCTGAACACATACCCGGAGCTGCCAGTCGACCTTATTCGCTTTGAGTTTCTTCCCGCCGATACTTCCGCTATGGCGATGTCGACCATTCAGGCGGCGTACATCGTGCGGAAGTATATCACCGGCGGCTATGTGGCGGAGTATCAGTTCAAGATAATCTACCGAGTGAAGCCGGGGAACAGCAACGACAAACGGCTCAAGGCTGACGAACTGTTGAACGCTATCGGAGATTGGGCAAATGGTCAGAAACCCGACATTGGCGATGACAAGCGCGTTATCAGCATGGAGCCAACCACGCGATCTTCCCTGTTTGCCATGTATGAAAACGGGGACGAAGATCACCAAATCCTTATGAAACTGAATTACGAGGTGAATGTATAATGGCAGATTTGGAATTCAACACCACGGCGGGCCAGACCATTGACCGCGAATTGCTCATTGCGTACCTGAACACCGGCACCGCATCCGCGCCTGTGTGGAGCGCTATCGGTAAGCGCGTTGAGGACAGCAGCGAGGAAATGGATTGGAGCACCGACACCAAGCAGGACATTCTGGGCCACACCTTTACTACCATGAAGAAGCCCACCATCACGCAGACCTTTGATCCCATCCCCTTGGATGCGGGCGATGCTGCGGCGGTGAAGATGTGGAACCTGGCAGTAAAAGACCAGGATGCCCAGGCGCTGGCAAATCAGGACATGATGATCGGCCACTTCTACGCCACCAGCGGCGAGGCGATGTTTGCGGAGCGCTACGACGCTTGCGCTATTGCCATCACCGGCATCGGCGGAGAGGGCGGCGGCACCCTGAATATCACCAGCGAAATCACCTACGGCGGCACCCGCACTGTGGGTACCGTGAAGAAGGGCAGCAGCGGCGCTATTGAGTTTACTGCGGCCTAAATAAAGGGGCGGGCAACCGCCCCTGTTTTGGAGGGAACACATGAAGGAATTGAAAATCACCACCGGCGTACAGGAATACCACCTGAATGACAAATGCACGGTGTATTTTAATCCCAGCGATCCGGCGTTTGCAGACAAGCTTTACACAGCGTTTGACGCGCTGAAAAAGAAGCAGGATGCGCGGGACGATAACGTAGAAAAAATGAGCGCCCGCGAAATGTTTGACTGGCTCCGAAATATGGACGCCGAAATGCGCGAGACTATTGACGGGGTGTTTGAGCAACCGGTGTGTGAAGCACTGTTTGGCAATGTTAGCGTGTATGCCATCGCGGACGGTGCGCCGCTGTGGATGAACCTTATGGTTGCCATCATGGACGAGCTGGACGAGGGGATTAAGCGTGAAAAGGCTTTTCACAGTGAGAAGCTTGCGAAGTATACGGCCAAGTACCACAGATGATGTACGACCTTCCAACGAGCCTTGAGGTGTGTGGAACGGAATACGCAATAGAAACGGATTTCCGCGTGATACTGGACATATTCTCGGTGCTGTCTGCTGTTGAACTAACGAACGAAGAAAAGTGCATCGGCGTGTTGGGAATGTTTTACCCCGTTTTTTTCACGATGCCTTGGGAGCACATGGAAGAAGCGATAAACCAGTGCTTTTGGTTTATCAACGGGGGAAATGAGGAAACGCAAAAAAATCAACCAAGTTGATGGACTGGGAACAGGACTTTCGACTGCTCATCGCCCCAATCAACCGCATAGCGGGGCAGGAGGTGCGGGCGCTGCCGTATCTGCACTGGTGGACGTTTCTTTCGTACTACGGAGAAATCGGGGATTGCTACTTCGCGCAGATCGTGCGTATACGCGATCTGAAAGCAAAAGGCAAGCTGAAAGACAAAGCCGACAAGGAGTTTTACCGCAGAAACCGAGACGCTATCGACATTAAGCGCCGGTACTCGGAGGCTGAGGAAGAAGTCATTAAGGGCTGGACGTAAAAAAGCCGCCCCGGAGGGCGGCTGCGCGAATGTCAGTGATTTGCAATAAATGTAATGTCGTTGCCAGACCAAAAATCAGGTGTAAACCTGATTTCGAGTGTTTTCCAATCGGCGGGAACTTCGTAACCTATTACGCCGGACATCTTTTTCCCTGATGCAACGGTGCCGTCCAGCTGGCCTTTGTCTGCGGCCAACGTTCCGGTCATGCTCATGTTTGTGGAGTAGTCATCGACATACGCTTCAAAAGACATTATAGAGCTTATGGAAATATCTTTGCTGGATTTGTTTTCAATGGAAAATTCGCAAAATAGAAACACGTTGCCGCTGTCTGGTGTGTAAAAACCTTCTCCGCTTGATTGGGTGCAGGACATAAAAGTGACTTCAATGTCTTTAAGGGAGACAACGTCACCAACTGCAAATTCCGTTGTCTGCGGAGCAGTTGATCCGTTTCCGCCTTTTGCGTCTGTATCCCCCACCTTTTCTGGAGAATTCCCGCCAAGCGCAGTGCCAATAATGCCGATAGCAATAAACACAGCTATAACGATCAGCACGACCGGTTTTTTCTGTTTGGCTCCACAAGCGGGACATACTTTCGCGGATTTTGCAATATCTGCGCCACAGGTCTTGCACTTAGTCATTTTGTCCATTTTCTTCCACCCTCCAAGAAATTTTTTGTGGTTTGTTTATAATACCACACAAATACCATAAAAGCAAGTAGGTGATTGTATGGCAAACGCGGACGGTTCCGTTATCATCAAGGCCGATATTGACGATAAGCAGGCGCAGAAAGAACTCAATGCGCTGGAAAAGAAAATAGAAGCGCTGCAGGAAAAGTTCACCAACAAGAAATCCGCGCGAGATACTTTGTTTAACCAAGCCAACAACTTAGGCGCACAGCTTGACGAAGCAAAGGCAAAACTGGCGCAGATGAAGGGCGGCGGCGAGTTCTTCACCAGTGATGCTATCAAGCAGCAGGAGGCCGCTGTAGCGTCTATGGAAAAAGAATGGAACGCCATGAATGACAAACTGGACAAGCAGAACGCCGCTATCCGCGAGGGCGAAGCGGAGCTTGGCCGAATGAAAGCAAAGGCCGGTGAGTTAGGTAAGCAGCTTGGCAATACCGGCAGGAACGCAGGAAAGATACAAGAAGGGTTAGACAAAGCATCCCAGGGCATGGAGGCATTCACAAAGCGCGTAAAAATGCTGGCAAAGCGGGCGCTGGTCTTTACCATCATTGCCCGTGCGTTGGCGGCACTCCGGGATTGGCTGGCGGACGTGGTGGCCGTAAACGGTGAAGCACGGGACGCTATTGCGCAGCTCAAGGGTGCGCTACTGACGCTGGCACAGCCGCTTGTGCAGATCATCATCCCGGCGTTTACTGCGCTGGTTAAGGCACTGGCTACGGTGGTTTCGTTTATTGCGAATATTGTATCCGCCCTATTCGGAACAACGGCAAAAGAAAGCGCCGATGCGGCAAAGTCCCTGAACGACCAGAAGAACGCATATAAAGGCGTTGGCGGAGCGGCAAAGTCTGCAAGTAAACAGCTTGCGTCGTTTGATGAGATCAACAAGTTAAGCGGCGAAGGTGGCGGCGGATCCGGCATTATTCTACCGGATTTCAGCACGGCGGCAAATTTCGCATTTCTTGATAAAATTGCGGACAAGCTCAAGAAGATAGGACAGGACATTGTAAACCTGTTTAAGGATGTCACCGGGTTTATCGGCAACGTATTCTCCGGGGATTGGGGCGCGGCGCTGGACAACATCATCGACTTTGTACACCACGCCTATATTTTGCTGGCCGATTTGCTGGATTTTGTGGGGTATATCTTTGGAGCAATCATAGACACCATTATAGAAAAGTGCGGTCTTGCCAGTACTCCGGTAGGAGATATGTTGACTGGTATCAAGGACATTGTGCAGGGAGCGTTGGGCCTTATTTCTGGCATCCTAACCCTTGACTTGGAGAAAATGAAACAGTCTGTCATTCAAATGCTTACCGGTGTAAAGACATTTGTGCTGGGCATTTTTGACTGGTTCAAACTTGGGCTGACAAGTTTGCTTGACTGGCTGGACGAAAGCACAAACGGTAGGTTCCATGAGTTGATAGAGCTGGCGAAAACTTACGTCAATGACGTAGTCGAGGGCATGAAACAGATTTTCAGCGGCATTATTGAATTCCTGACCGGCGTGTTTACGCTGGACTGGAAAAAGGCGTGGGAAGGTATCAAAGAAATTTTCCGAGGTATCTGGAATACCATCGTCGGCGTTTTTGAGGCGGCTGTAAACCTCATCATCAAGGGTATCAACTGGCTTATTGACCAGTTGAACAAGATACACTTTGAGATACCGGATTGGGTGCCGGTTATCGGCGGTAAGTCCTTCGGCATCAATATTTCCCATGTAAACGAGCTTAAAATCCCACGTCTGGCGCAGGGCGCGGTCATTCCTCCGAACCGGGAGTTTATGGCAGTGCTTGGCGATCAGAAATCCGGGACGAACATTGAAACGCCCCTTGCTACGATGGTGCAGGCGTTCAAACAGGCTCTTGCGGAAAGCGGCTACGGCGGCAGCAATGAAGCCGTGTTGGTGCTGGATAAGGACGTGCTGGGCAAGGTCGTATACCGGCTGAACAAGGCGGAGGGTACGCGCATTGGCGTAAATCTGTCGGAGGTGCAGGGATGAACTACATCAAACTGAACGGCATTTCCTTTGACGCTGACGTGGCGATCTCCAAGTACAATCGAAACTTTAACGTGCTGGACGGCGAAAACGCAGGGCGCGTAATGACGGGCCGCATGGTGCGTGACATCATCGGGACATACCTTGGCCACAAACTGACGGTTTTTCGGCGCGGCGACAACTACAAGGGACTGGACGATTTCTGGAACTACCTGTACAAACACAGCGTGGATGACTCCGTTATGCTGGAAGCGGCAGACGGTCAGACTACTATTGCGTATGAAGCATATTATACCAGTGCGTCGCAGGACTTGGAGAAGGGCGATGGGGGCGTGAACTATTGGGGCGAGATCGAGGTAAACTTCGTCCCGATGGACGCGCAGCTCCGCCCCTGAGAGGTGGCCTATGTCAAAAACGACTATTCTGTACAAGGACATAGCCCCCGGCGCAGCGGATGACGCGACTGTGGTCGCCACCGGCGGCACAGGAGACCTCACCCAAATTCCGCACGGCGCGGCGCCAGGGAAAATTATCACGCTGGAACGGAGCCGCTGGGTGCTGGACGGCACCTTTGATGGCGTGTACGCGGAGAACAAGGTAGGCTTTTGGTCTACGGAGGTCTCTGGGGACAGCGGAGAGTTTACCAACCCGCCCAAAATTACCATGACGTTTACACAGCAGTATTCCAGCATGGGCATCCAGCTCACCTTTGACGAGGACACAGGAGAGTATTGCAGCGAGGTAGAAATTTCGTGGTATCAGGGCGCGGTGCTGCGGCGGGCGCAGTCGTTCCAGCCTGACAACGCGGTGTACTTCTGCGATTGCCGGGTAGAGAGCTTTGACAAGGTGGAGGTCACGCTGAAAAAGACCGTAGTCCCCCACCGGCGGGCGCGTGTTAATGAGATCGTGCTGGGCGTGGTGCGTAAATTTGGGATGAACGAAATACGCAACGCATCCATCGTAAACCAGGCGAACGAAGCCGCCGTAGAGCTGCCGGTGTCCACGCTAAACTGGACGCTGGACAGCCTGAAAGATGTGGATTACCTGTTCCAGCTGAAACAGCCGGTGGAGGTGTGGAACGACAACCGGCATCTGGGGACGTACTACATTAACAACTCGTCACGCACGTCCGCAAACGTGTATGTGATAGAGTGCCAGGACGCGCTTGGAGTGCTTGAATACACGCCGTTCAGCGGAGGTGCATACCTTGATGGAGTGAGTGCGAAAACGCTATTAGAAACGCTTGCAAAGCCCTTTGAGGTGGAGTATGCGAGCGATGTGGAGGACACAACGCTGAAAGGCGTACTTGTTAAGGGTACAAACCGCAGCGCTATCCAGCAGGTCATATTTGCATGGGGCGTCTGTCTGGCAACAGACGGCGGGAACAAACTGCGGGTGTTCAACCAGCCCACAAAGCCTATTCTTATTCCACGCGGGCGGACGTTCGTCGGATCTTCCGTTGCAACCGGCGCGGTGGTCACAAAGGTAAACGTGACGGCGCATAGCTATGTAGAAGCCAGCAACGGCAACGTGGCCATCAATGGAATTAAGTACAAAGACACCCGGACGGTGTACAGTGCCATCAACCCTAACGTGACCGCATCCGACCGGGAGAACGTAAAGGAAGTCACGGCGGCAACTCTTGTATCTGATGAGATTGCACAGGCAGTGGCGGACCGGCTGTACAAGTATTATTCGCTGCGTGACACGAACACGGCGACCGTGGTATACGGTGGCGAGAAGCTGGGCGACTGCGTGAGCATTTACACGCCGTGGGGCCTGCTGACCACAGGCAATCTTCACAAGATGGAGATAAAACTGTCCAACACGGTGGTGTACACCGCGGAAGTCACAGGCGCGTGGATCATCAGCCCGTACTTCTATTACAGCAACGACCTGTTTTCCGGGGAGGTGTAACCGATGGCGCTTGACGATCTGGGCCTTATCACAAACCGAACACAGGCGGACGTGGATGCGGTCATTGCCGCGCTCAGTGAAATAGAAGCTGGGCGCGGCACCCCAGCGGACGTGCTTCTTCTAAGCGATAACAAGGGGTCGTACAACTACACTGACCTGAACCGCGTTGCGGGAGCTGTGCTGTATGTGGCGGAGGAGTTAGCGGCCAGCGGGTACAGCGTGACGGTTACGGCAAAGCAAGGGTGGACGGAAACGGACATTCCTACGCAGGCGGACATTGACCAGTACCTCGCGGACATCGCAGAAATACGCAATGCGCTGCCTGTGCCTGCCGACGCCCCGGAGGTGCCGGAGATGCCGTTGGACTATCGAAAGGCCAACGACATTGAAAGCATCCTCATACTGGTAGACCAGCTTGCGCAGAACATAGCCAAGTCGTGGTTTTACTCGGGAGACTTGTACTCCAACGAAATCAAATAATAAACGTTACTCCCGGCCAATCGGGGCGCGGGAAAGGGCAATAGGAGCCGACTATGGAAACGTAGTCGGCTCCATCTTTTTTGGAAAGGAGCAGATATGCAGGACAGAATTTCCCTTTATCCTGGCCGCGTCAAGCTCACGCCTGTTTCCGGGCAGGACAACGTGTACGACATGACCCGGCAGGACAACCCCACCACGGAGGGCACACCGCTGAACAAGTCCACACTGCTGACGGACGAGGTGGCGGAAACGCTGGGGCTTGACCCGGCAACGGCTACGCCCTCTCAGGCCATCAACGCCGTGGCGGGCAAGGCAACGGACAAGAAACTGACGCTGACGCTGGCGGCGGCAAGCTGGACAGGGAGCGCAAGCCCCTACACCCAGGGCGTGACCATCACAGGCGGAACGGCCACCAGTCAGGCGGACATTCAGGCAGACGCAACGGCGATACAGCAGATGCTGGACGATGGCACCAACGCCATCTACATCGCCAACAACAACGGGACATTCACCGCCTACGCTGTGGGCGAGAAGCCCACCGCTGACCTGAGTGTGCAGGTGACGGTGTACGACGTGAAGGAGGTAATCTAACGATGGTGTACCCGAGTTAAGGAAGAATAAACACGACCTCCGTTTCGGAGGTCGGGAACGGAGGTTTATATGGCAATTACAGGCAGAGCGGTGACAGCAGGGGGAGGCGGAATTGCCAATCGGCTGGATTTCACCTACACGGGCGGTACATTCAATGAGCGTACCGCAGACGGTGTAGTGGAGTTTTTGGAAACCGGTATCCTTACGATGAAAAAGGATACGTATGTGGATGTATTCATGGTTGGCGGTGGTGCCGGTGGTGTGACTGTTGGATTATCCAACAGCGGCGGAACCGGTGGAAGCGGTGGATGCACAAGAACTATCGTAAATGCTTTGCTGCGAAAAGGGGTGGCATACCAAGTTGTTATTGGTGCCGGGGGCACCGGAGGCGGCAACTCCGGCGGTGAGACTTCGGCTTTTGGCTATACGGTTTCAGGTGGAACTGTTGCCGCCGGGGGTTCTGGAGGCGGAAAAGGAGGCGTCGCCGCAACCGGGCAGGTGAACGCCGGAAATGGCGGGTCAAACGGATCGGATGGTGGGAGTGTCGGATCTCCGACAACCGGAAGCCCCGGAAAAGGACAAGGCGCTACCACGCGAGAATTTGGCGAAGCAACCGGTAAGCTGTATGCCGGCGGCGGTGGCGGCGGCGCGGGAAAATACAGTGACATTGGAACTTCGGGAGCTGGTGGTGAAGGGGGCGGCGCAAAAGGTAATTCTACAACTGACGCTACGGCCAATACCGGCGGCGGAGGAGGTGGCGGAAAAGGATATTATGATAGTTTCAGTCCCGGCGGTCAAGGAACTGCGGGCGGCAGCGGTATCGTGTGTATCCGCCTGCACCAAGACGACCCCACTGAGAACGTGCTGAGTGGAACGTGGAAGTTTAATGACACACTTACCATGCCAAGCGCTTTGTTTACAGAGAACTTCGATTATGACGGGACATTTGCCTATGCTGGTTCCAACTTTTATACCGTGATGGGCGCAAGAGCATTCTCTACCACAACCGATCTGTGCTTTGGGCATAACTCCGGTGATTTGTCGACAAATTATGTACAGGTATATGACTTTACACATAACATGTGGAGGCAAGCAACAGCAAAAACCATAAAATTCTGGAACCGCTATCAGGTGGTTTCCCCGGAGTTCTACGCATGGTTCACCGCAAACGCCACCAAGATTTCGGATTAAGGAGCGTGATTAAGTGAGATACGCATTGGTTGAAAACGGTGTTGTTACAAACATCATCGAAATGGACAAGCGGAACGAGCAGTTCTTTCCCTCCGCCGTGTACACCGGTGACAGGCCGGTGGGCATGGGCGACACGTACACGGAGGGCAAGTTCTACCGCGACGGCAAAGAGGTGCTGACGGCACTGGAGGAGGCCAACAACGAGATAGACAGCCTGACGCAGCAGCTGGGCGAGGCTGTGGAAACCATCTATCAGGCGGATATGGAGGTTATCGGATGAGCATGATTATCGGTAAAGCGTTAATTGCGGGGGGGGGTACTGTTGACCGGTTAGATTTTACCTATACGGGACAGTACAACGAGCGGCTGGATGACGGTGTTGTGGAGCTGCTGACAAGTGGTGTGCTGAAGGTCACTAAGGACACGTATATCGATGCGTTCCTTGTGGGAGGCGGAGGCGCCGGGTCTGGAGCTAGTGATGGATTTAATTCAAGTTATAATGGCGGTGGCGGTGGAGCTGGTGGCTTTACAAAGACCATCACAAAAGCGCTGCTTCAAGCAAATGTCGAGTATTCCGTTGTAATCGGTGCGGGCGGAATTGCATTATCCGGGAAAAACGCCTATGGAAAAGTTGGCCCCGCTGGAGGGAATACAGTTGCTTTTGGTTATACAGCAGAGGGCGGAAAATCTGCGTCCTCCAGGCTAAACGGGGGTAACGGCGGTTCTGGTGGAGGCGTAGCTGGCACCAAAAGCTCTACTTCTACAGACTCCGAACCCGGCGACGGAGCCAGTGACGGGAATAACGCGCTTACAATCGGTTCGAGGAATGGCGGTACCGGTCAGGGCACAACTACTCGTGAGTTCGGGGAAGCAACCGGCAAACTGTACGCCGGTGGCGGCGCAGGGTCAAGGGGTTCCAACTCTTCAACCCACGCCTCTGGCGGTGAAGGGGGAGGGGGAACACAAGGTATATCTGGCAAAGATAACACTGGTAGCGGTGGTGGTGGTGGGACGATAGCAGTTTCGAATAATGAATATGTGTCTTACCCCGGTTCCGGCGGCTCGGGCATCGTGTGCATCCGGCTGCACAAGGAAGCGTAACAACAAACTGAAAGGAGAACGACTATGTACAACATTATGACGAAGCTCATCAACAAGCGGTTCTACAAGACCCGTGAGGAGGCACAGCAGAAGTGCGACGTGTTTTACGCCGTGGGACGCATCACGGACGAGCAGTACACGGAGCTGTGTGCGCTGATCGAGAGCGTGTACGCAGAATAAGGGGCGGGGAGATTACTCCCCCCGCTGGATGTAGGCTTCCTCGGCATCGAGCTGTGCCTGTTTGAGCGCAGCAACGGCCTTTTCAAGCTGAGCAATGGCGTCGGTAACGGCATTGAACAGAGTGAAATACTCGGGCATGGGAACACCTCCTTTCTGCAAGCAGGATAGCACAGGTGGCGTGTCAGAAACGGTCGAAGGGTGTCGAGGGTGCAAAAATAATTTGAGAGGAGAACGCGGCGAATGGAACCGTGGGTACAGCAGATCGCCGTACCGCTGGCGGTAGCGGTGCTGACAAGCAGCGGTTTGTGGGCACTGGTATCGAAGCGGGCGGACAAGAATAACGCAGAGCGGAAGATGCTGGTGGGTCTGGCGCATGACCGCATCATCCATCTTGGCATGGTGTACGTGACGAGAGGGTACATCACGCAGGACGAGTACGAAAACCTCAATGACTATCTGTACCAGCCGTATGAAAAGATGGGCGGCAACGGCAGCGCAAAACGGGTCATGGAGGAAGTAAGAAAGCTGCCCATCAAGCGAGAGGCGTAAAGCCGGAAAGGAAGTAATTATGGACATCAACACTATCGGAGTAGCTACTGTTGCAGCTATCATCGTAATCTGCTATCTGATCGGCATGATCGTGAAGGCCACGGCGCTGGACAACAAGTGGATCCCCATCATTTGCGGCGTGTGCGGCGGCGTCATCGGTGCGCTGGCGCTGGCATGTCACATGCCGGATTTCCCCGCCGAGGACTACTTTACGGCGGTCGCCGTGGGCATTATGTCCGGCCTGACCGCAACGGGCGTTAATCAGGTGTTTAAGCAGATGAAGTCTACCAACGACGAGGAGGCCATGTAAATGGCCGCGCCGAAGGTATACCTGTCCCCGGCTATGCACAGGGCGAACCCCTGCGTGTATCCCCGCCCGGACGGAAAACAGTGCTATGAGGCACTGGAAAACAACGAGTACATCGACATCCTTGAGCCGATCCTGAACCGCTGCGGCATTGCCACCAAGCGCGGCTACCGGCGCACACCCATGAACGGCGACAACGGTGACACCATCATGAAGCAGAACGTGGCAGAGAGCAACGCATGGGGCGCGGATGTGCATTACGTCAGCCACACCAACGCCAGCGCCAACGGAACGGCGCAGGGGTGCCATCCCATGTACTACACCTATTCCGCCAACGGCAAAAAGCTGGGCGAGATCATGGTAAAGTACCGGAAGGGGATCTACCCGCGCACGGTAAAGCTCGTCCCCCGCGCCGATCTGTACGAGCTGAAAAAGACCAACGCTGTGGCGTTCTACGAGGAGCACGCCTTCCATGACAATCTGGAGGACATCACCTGGTTTCACACGCACATGAAGGAGATCGCCAAGAGCGCCGCCAAGGGCCTGTGCGAGTGGTTCGGCATCCCGTATGTGGAGCCGGAGAATCCCGCGGAGCCGGAGACACCGGAACAGCCGGCCGTGACCGAAACGTACACTGTGAAGGTGACGCGGAGCGCGGACGGGAAAAGCGGCACGTGGGAGATCGTGAAGTGAAATAAATCTGCTGGGCGGGAAAGAGCTACGACAAGCCGCCTCTTTCCCCGGCGTAAAGTCCCGCAAGCTCACGGCTAAAACCGTGTTATGGACAGCTACCACAAGCAGATACGGCGCAGATTGCAGAGCATGGCACCAAAGCGGGCTATTGCGTATGTTATGAGCGCCCAGCTACCGCCTGACGAAGCGGTGTGCGTCATCGAATGTGACGTGAAACGAAAAAGCTATTGTGAAACGGCGTTACTGCTGAATGTTTCCCCGGAAACGGTAAAGCGGTGCCGCAGGAGAGCGTATCAGAAATTTGCAGACGAAGAAAGAAGCCACACCTAAATGGTGCGGCTTCTTTGTTTGCGCCCGGTAGGGGGGAACCGGGCGTATAAAAAGGGAAAGATGCCCGCCGGGAGTATTCCGCGGTGGCTGATTTTATTATACATCGTTTCTGCGGTATTGTACAAGTAAATCATTCGCAAATTAACGGCCTTTTTCTGACTTTTAACTGCCCCTTTGCGGGGGCAGTTTTTTGTTACGCTTATTGCAAGAAACGGAGGTGCTTGCATGGTTGAAAAGCTGGTGTCGTTGGGATTTACACAGCAGATGGCGGAGGACATCATTTGGGCATATCAGGACGATCTTCCGGGGCTGAAAGCCTATGTGCAGGTAATAGAAATGGTGTCGGCGCATGTATAGCTACTTCAACGAAAACCCACACGGGAAAAATGTGGGAGACTGCACTGTTCGGGCTATTTCAAAAGCCACCGGGAAAGAGTGGGGCGAAACGTACCTTGCTATGGCGGTGCAGGGGTATTTGGAAGGTGATATGCCATCCGCAAACGCCGTGTGGGGTGCGTATCTGCGGCGTATAGGCTACAGGCGGTACATGGTGCCGGATACTTGCCCGGATTGCTACACAGTCGGTAGGTTCGCCGATGAACACCCGGAGGGGACGTTTATCCTTGCGCTATCCGGGCACGTCGTGTGTGTTCAGGACGGCGTAATTTACGACAGCTGGAACAGCGAAAACGAAATTGTTTTGTATTACTGGCAAAAAGAAAGTGAGGCGTAACTATGGCATTTAACCCGTATTTCAACCCTTATTACCCGCAGCCAATGCAGGACAACCTTGCCCAGCTTCGGCAGCAGCAGATGCAGACCATGCCGCCGCAGATACCGCAAATTCCACCCATGCAGAACCCGGTGGCGCAGGGCGGCGTACAGTGGGTAGCTGGTAGGCCGGAGGCGGAGAATTGGCTGATTGCGCCCAACTCTGCTATTGCGCTGTGGGACAGCACGGCTCCCGTAGTTTACTTGAAACAGGCCGATGCAAGCGGCAAGCCGACCCTCAAGACGTATGACCTTGTGGAACGCCTTGCAAGCGCTCCTGACGCGCAGAAAGCTCCCACCCCGGAATATGTGACCCGCAAAGAGTTCGACGCGCTGGCGGCGCTTGTGGGCGAAATAAAGGGCAAGAAGAAGCGCAAGGTGGAGGAGGAAGATGACGATGAGTAACAATCCGTTTTTCAATGCGTTAGGTGGCGGACAGATGCCGGGGCAGATAGGTGGCTTCCCGCAGCTTTTGCAGCAGTTCAAGCAATTCAAAGCGAACTTTAAAGGCGACCCAAAAGCGGAAGTGGAAAAGATGCTGCAAAGCGGCAAAATCTCACAAGACCAGTTGAACAAGATACAGTCAATGGCAAACCAATTTCAGGGGCTTTTCAAGTAATCAAAATCGTGGCCACGGTTTGATATAAATATTTTTTCAAAAGGAGTGATACTATGTCTCTTTCCTATGACGGCACCATGCTGACTATGCCTGTGGCTCCTGCCAACACCGGCAACGGTAACGGCTTCGGCTGGGGCGGTGATGGCGCGTGGTGGATCGTGCTGTTCCTCATTTTCGCTGCGTTTGGCGGCTGGGGTAACGGCTTCGGCTTCGGTGGCGGCGGCAACGGCGTGATGGACGGTTATGTTCTGACCTCTGACTTTGCCAACATCGAGCGCAAGATTGACAGTGTAAATCAGGGACTTTGCGACGGATTTTACCAGCAGGCGCAGCTTGTCAACGGCACCAACATGGCGATGGCAAACGGCTTTGCACAGGCCGAGCTTTCCCGCAGCAACCAGCAGGCGGCGCTGATGCAGCAGCTCACCGCCATGCAGATGCAGAACCAGGAGTGCTGCTGCGAGAACCGGGCGGCTATCGCCCAGGTGCGGTACGACATGGCGACGCAGGCTTGCGACACCCGCAACACGGTCAACACCGCTGCGCGTGACATCATCGACAACCAGAACCAGAATAGCCGCGCTATCCTTGACTTCCTGACGCAGAGCAAGATGCGCGATCTGGAAAGTGCCAATCAGGAGCTGCGCCTTGCCGCTTCTCAGGCTGCGCAGAACAACTACCTGATCTCCCAGCTGCGCCCTTGCCCCACCCCAGCTTACATCACTTGTAATCCTTGGGCAGGCAGCGGCTATGGCGGATGCGGAACCGGCTGCGGCTGCTGACAACTGCATAGCACCAGCTTTTCGGAATTTCCGAACTGTTCAGCCCCGTGCTGATACTGACACCAACGCGGCGGGGCAATAGCTCCGCCGCTTATTTTAACTGAGAAAGGAATGATTTTAATGGCAGAATTTACTTCTGCGGCAATTCAGACCGTTGCTGCTGGGCAGAACGTTCCACTGACGGAAACTGCGGTCAATAACAAGCCGTGCATCGTGCATCGAGCCGGAGCAGGCATCGTAACTTTGCGCGGGTTGACAAACCAGTGCAAGGCACGTTTTCGCGTGGCTTTTGGCGGCAACATCGCTATCCCTACCGGCGGCACGGTGGAAGCTATTACCGCCGCGCTGGCTATCAACGGGGAACCGCTGAGTAGTGCCGTGGCGACCGTTACCCCCGCCGCCGTGGGAAACTATTTCAACATTTATGTCAGCGCCATTGTGGAGGTGCCGAAGGGCTGTTGCCTGACTGTTGCTATGGAGAACACGAGCGCACAGGCAATCAATTTCGCTAACTCCAACTTGACCGTTGACCGCGTAAGCTGAAAGGAGTAAACTATGAGTATGAAAGCAATGTACGATTTGCGCGATATGCTGTGCAAGGAGCTTGACGAGATCGCCCACAAAGGAGAACTGGGCGCCGGGGATCTGGACATCGCGCATAAGCTGGTAAGCACCATCAAGAACATCGACAAGATTGATTTGATGGAAAATGAAGGGTACAGCCGTGACGGCGATTATTCCCAGCGGCGTTACTCCCGCGACGGCGACTATTCCCAGCGCAGGTATTCCCGCGACAGCTACGGCGGCGGCAGCTCCTACGCACGGCGTGGCACCCATTATGTGCGCGGCCATTATAGCCGCGACGGCGCAAAGGATGACATGAAGCGCCAGCTGCAAGAGATGCTGGACAATGCGGATGATGATACCATCCGCAACGCCATTCAGCGGTGTATGGATGCCGTGGAGGGCTGAAAGGGGGTAATTCCCCTTGATCGACGAAAAGGAACTTAAAGCCTGGATAGCCAGACTGGAAACGGAACAGTCAAGCTGGCCGAACTACGAGAAGTTGGCTGCGCTGTACATTATACAAAACCAGCACGAAGGGCAGAGAAACCCTGCACCGGTGGCTATGTATTCCAGCGCACCGGCTCCTGATGTGGTAGACGGTGACAGTGACTTTATGCAAGCGGTATCATCCCGCACGCCGGAACAGGCGTGGGCCATAGTGGACGAGTTGATGGATGCGCTGAAAGTGACCAACGCGCGAATGTATGATAACGTGATGCGAAAGATGCGAGGATAAAGTATCCCCCGCCTGTTTTGGCGGGGGATACTCTTGTGTACTTAGTTTTGTGTAACCTAACGGGTTCCAGAATTGCCGGGGCGCGATGGCCTCCGCAATGGTCTCCTGACTCATGGCCACCGACCGCAACTGGATGTGCATCAGCTTTTCCCGCAGGGCCCGCAGCAGCCCCTCGTCTGCCTCGCCCTCCATGTAGCACAGGGCCACGTCCGTGCCCGAGCGCTCCGGCAGCTGCAATCGCTCCAGCCGCAGATGGGTGTCCCGTACCCGCCGCCGTAGCAGCGCCGCGTTCTGCATGAGGTTCTCTACGAAGCCGTCGTGGCTGCCCCGCAGTACCCGGCTGGTATCCGGCTCCTCCACCGACCGGGTGGGGAACTGCTTGGCGTCCAGCACCACCCCGCCGCCGAAGCCGTCGATGATCGCCAGCGTCTTCCCGGCGAATACGCCCATCACCGCTGCGTCACGGTCCGGCTCGGCCGCCGCATCGCAGGCGGACACATACCGCCGGCAGAAGTCCGCCGCGTCTGTCACACTGTTCAGGTCCGGCAGCGCCTGCCACCCGGCGATGACCCGTTCCAGCAGGTCCTCCTGGGCGTAGCCGTTCACTACCCACAGCCGCGCCTGCCGTCCGCCGATGGATAGGTCACGCCCTGTCATATCAAAGCACCGGCCCACGCCCAGCAGCTCGTTCAGCTCCGCCGCTTTCAGCGAAAAGCACCCTGCGCCGCGATAATAGCCCGCCGTTTCCGGGGCCGTCTCGTTTCCGCCCTGTTTTGCCTGTTCCATGATGCCTTCTGTCCTCCGTCTGCCATTTTCCGGTAGCATTTCCCGCCTGCGGAATTTTATGTATGCCCCGGACAGGCCCTGCATATCGTGTAAAAAAGGAGGTGGCAGCCATGAAAAAAAGCGCGGCGGCGGCCCTTATTCTAATGGTGCTGCTCTTCGGCGGCGCCTACCTCACTGTCCAGGAATCGGACGAGATTCCGCCTGAAGAACCGCAGGCGCAGGGGGACGGGGAGGTCGTGCTGACCATAAAAACCGGGGAGGCGGCGGAGCGGATGACGCTGCGGGATTACCTTGTGGGCGTGGTCCGCGGCGAGATGCCCGCCTCCTTTGAGATGGAGGCGCTGAAGGCCCAGGCCGCGGCCGAGCGTACCTACGTCTACTACCAGCTGGCGCAGGGCCGTAAGGACGCGCATCCCGACGCCGACTTCTGTACGGACCATACCTGCTGCAGCGCCTATCTCTCCGAGACAGCCGCAAAGGAAAAGTGGGCCGCCGACTTTGCTCCCTGGAATACCCGCGTCGTCCAGGCTGTGGCGGACACGGACGGTCTGGTGGCCCTCTACGACGGGGAACCGATCCTGGCGGTGTTCCACTCATCCTCGGCGGGCAGGACCGCCGCGGCCGGGGATGTCTGGTCCGGCGACCTGCCCTATCTGGCCAGCGTCGCCAGCCCGGAGAGTGCCGACACCGTGCCCAACTATTACAGCACCGTGACCTTCACCGCGGCGGAGGCAAAAGACCGTCTGTTGGCGGCCCACCCGGAGATAAAACTCACCGGCGCGCCGGAGACGTGGTTCGGCGCAGTGACGGAGAATGATTCCGGCCGGGTAGAGACCGTCTCCGTGGGCGGTACGGACATCGAGGGCACGGAGATGCGCCGCATCTTCTCCCTGCGCTCGGCCTGCTTTACCCTGACGGCGGATGCGGAGAGCGTTACGTTCCGCGTCACTGGCTACGGCCACGGCGTGGGCATGAGCCAGTACGGCGCGGAGCAGCTGGCAAAGGCGGGGAAGACCTGGCAGGAGATACTGGCGTGGTATTACACCGGTGTGACCATCGGACCGGCGGGCTGATATCGGGACAAGGGGTCAGGGGCACGGAAATGCGTGACAAGCGGGCAAAAACGTGGTATAATCTATAAATTATGCGGGATATTCACAAATTGTTCAGGAAAAGCTGGCCCCGCAGGATGTAAGATATACCCAACGATATGTACCGGGAGGAGAGCGCCTATGGCACGCAACATTCTGGTGGTCGAGGATGACCGCAATATATCCGATCTGATCCGTATGTACCTGGAGAAGGAGGGCTTCGAGGTCCGCAGCGCCTATGACGGCGGCAAGGCCATCGAGGAGTACGACAAGCAGGCCCCCGACATGGTGCTGCTGGATATCATGCTGCCCGTGGTGGACGGCTGGGGCGTATGCGCCCATATCCGCGAGAAGGGCAAGACGCCCATCATTATGCTCACCGCCAAGAGCGACGTGGGCGACCGCATCACCGGACTGGAGATGGGCGCGGACGACTATCTGGTCAAGCCCTTCGAGATGAAGGAGCTCATGGCCCGGATCAACGCCGTGCTCCGCCGCAGCGAGATACCCGACGATACCAAGAAAAAGCTGGTGTTCGACAAGCTGGTCATCAATCTGGACAGCTATGAGCTGCTTGTGGACGGCAAGAAGGTGGACACGCCCCCCAAAGAGCTGGAGCTGCTGTATCATCTGGCGGCTACGCCCAACCGGGTCTATACTCGCAACCAGCTGTTGGACGAGGTCTGGGGCTTTGACTATTTCGGCGACAGCCGCACCGTGGACGTGCACATCAAGCGCCTGCGGGAGAAGATCGAAAACGTCTCGGACCAGTGGGAGCTGAAAACGGTCTGGGGCGTGGGCTATAAGTTTGAAGTGAAGTAAGCATGGGCGAGAGGATCAAACGTATCACCGGCAGCCTGTATTGGCGGCAGTTTATGCTCACCGCCGGTATGGTGGTGCTGACCATGGCCCTGCTGGGCGTGTCCTTCTACGCGCTGAGCTATAACTACACCGTCTCGGAGAAGCGGCAGGAGATGCAGGACCGGGCGGTGCTGGTGGCGCAGCTGTCCGTGGACTATTTTACCGCCGGCGATGACGCCGAGCGTGACCAGGGGGACGCGCTGCGCTCTCTGGCTGGCGTGGCCTCCCGGATGACGGACGTGGACTTCCTGATCTGCGACACCACCGGCAGCGTCCTGCTGACGACGGATGCCGATTTGGCCGGAAAGACCGTCGTTGTCCCCGAGGACATTACCCAAACGGTGCTGGGCAGCGAGAGACTGTACGAGGGCCGCAGCACCGTGGGCGTATATGAGAAAAAGCAGTTCGTGGTGGGCGTGCCCATGACGGACGCGGACGGCAACACTCTGGGCCTGGTGCTGGCGGTGATGAACAGCGCCGAGCTCATGCAGATGTGGCGCTCATTCATCGCCCTGTTCTTTATGACCAGCGCCATTATCCTGCTGCTGGCGTTCGTGGCCAGCTTTGTCACCTCCATGCGGCAGATACAGCCCCTGACCGAGATGGTCAAGGCGACCCGTGCCTATGCCGGCGGCGATTTCGATGTACGGATGCAGGAGACCGGTGACTGCGGCGAGATCAGTGAGCTGGCGGCGGCCTTCAATGCCATGGCCGACTCCCTGCAGGAGACGGAGCGCCAGCGCCGGGATTTTATCGCCAATGTGTCCCATGAGCTGAAGACCCCCATGACCACCATCGCCGGCTACACCGACGGTATTCTGGACGGCACCATCCCGCCGGAGAAGGAGCGCCAGTATCTTCAGATCATCTCCGACGAGAGCCGCCGTCTCAGCCGCCTGGTGCGGCGTATGCTGGATATCTCCCAGATACAGAACAAGGAGATGAAGAAGGAGGAGTTTGATCTCTGTGAGTCCGCCCGTATTGCCCTGCTGTCCATGGAGAAGAAGATCACGGACCGTGGGCTGGACGTGGACGCGGAGATCCCCGAGGACTCCGTCATGGTCCAGGGCGACCGGGACCTGATCACCCAGGTCATTTACAACCTGCTGGAGAATGCGGCCAAATTCGCCACCCCTGGCTCCCAGCTGTATCTGGGTCTGGCGGTCAACGGCGAGAAGGCCTATGTCACAGTCCGCAACCTGGGCTCCACCATTCCGGCAGAGGAGATACCACTGCTGTTCGAGCGCTTCCACAAGTCCGATAAGTCCCGCAGTGAGGACAAGGACGGTTACGGCCTGGGGCTGTATATCGTCAAGACCATCCTGGCCCAGCACAAGGAGCAGATCACCGTCACCAGTCAGGACGGTGTAACGGCCTTTACCTTTACCATGCAGATGGCGCACGGCGCGCCCCGAGAGGTACTCTGAATATGTATGATGAAAATAAAATGCCGCTGACGCCCGATCCGGCGGCTCCTGCCCCGGAGCAGGAGCCGGACGAGGTCGTCAGTTGGTATGTCCGTCCGGACGAGGGGCAGGAGATCACGGACTGCTATGTGCAGCCGGGCCCCATGCCCGCTGCCGCGGCGCCCAAGGCTGTCCGGCAGGAGAAGCGCCGCAGCCGCAAGGGCCTGTGGACGTTTCTGGTCATCCTGGCCGTGCTGGTAGGCGTGGTGCTGGGGGTGGCCATCGTCTCCGCCCTGCGGGGCGGCAATACGGACGGCTATGGCGATGACTTCGACGACGGCGATCACGATGCCAGCAGTATCGTGGATATCTTCCAGAGCGATGTGCCCACCATCCCCCGGGCAGACACGGACCCCGATCTGCGCTTTTATTGCGAAAAAGCAGGGGAGGAGAAGCTGACTATCCAGCAGGTCTATCAGCAGGTAAACCCCGCCACGGTGCTGGTGCTCACCGACCTGGGCGAAAAGGCCAGTGTCGGCACCGGGGTCATCCTGACGGCGGACGGCTATATCGTCACCAAC